>OFFK01000456.1_pt1 | contig 36009 bp, 39 predicted proteins | sample 1521361 | NCBI WGS metagenome assembly OFFK01 (sample SAMEA3504096, study PRJEB24116) | mouse gut metagenome | biome: mouse gut; feature: mouse-associated habitat; material: faeces | place: Denmark | collected 2011 | reverse complement strand
GAAAAGAGGGATTATGAAAAGGACCAGGAAGATGCAGGCAATGAGGGGACATTGATCATAGATGCCACCTGTGCACCAGCTAACATCCGATATCCCCAGGATGTATCCCTTTTAAATGAAGCAAGGGAAAAACTGGAGATGATCATTTATCGGTTTTGTAAATCCTATGGACTGCCGTTGCCAAGACGTTACCGTAGAAAAGCCCGGAAAGAATATCTGTCTTTTGCGAAAGGAAAGAAACATTCCAAAAAGCAGGTGCGAAAGGCGGTAAAGAAACAGCTGTCCTATGTCCGGAGGGATCATGGATATCTGGAGAAATTCATGGAAGAGGGCTATGCGCCAGTAAAAAAGGAGATTCCGTTTTTGCTGACGATTATGAAACTGTATGAGCAACAGTTGTACATGTATGAGAACAAAACGCATACGGTCGAACACCGCATTGTAAGTATCAGCCAGCCGTGGCTGCGTCCGATCGTAAGGGGGAAAGCGAAAGCCCCGGTAGAATTTGGTGTGAAACTGGACTTAAGCATAGATGAAAAAGGGTATAGCCGGATTGAGCAGATCTCATTTGAAGCATACAATGAAAGTGTTTACCTTCAGGAAGCGGTCAAGAGATACTATAACCGGACAGGACATTATCCGGAACGGATACTGGCAGATCAGATCTACCGGACGAGAGAAAACCGAAGGTTTTGTAAAAGCAAAGGGATTCGGATGTCAGGTCCAAAGCTGGGAAGGCCAGGGAAGAAAAAACAGACAAAGATAGAGAAGAAACAGGAATATCAAGACAATACGGACCGGATTGAAGTGGAGCGGGAATTCAGTGTTGAAAAACATAGTTATGGATTAGGATTAATAGTAACCAAACTGGAGGAAACACAACTCACCTCAATAGCGTTATCGGTACTTACAGCGAACCTCTTCAAAATGCAGAGGAGGATTCTCTGCGCCCTGTTAAGTCTCTTAGAAGGCTTCCCCGAAGAGATTTCGGGGAAGTTTGTAATGGTGACTTAATCAGCAGGCACTAATTAAGTGAGATTCATTGTAGGTATCCGAGTAGACGCTCAGAGTGAAAGCCATGCATGAAGTGTAGTTATTCAGAACAGAAGAAGGTGTTATGCGTAGTCAGTGATAGTATATTAAGATTGGAAAGCGTAGCAAAAGGTGAATATTAAGGAGGGAAAGCGTAGCAGAAAGATGTGTTTTTCAGAGAAAAGGTGTAGCAAATTAGGTGTGTTTTAAGGAGGAAAACCGTAGCAAAAAGATGAATATTAAGGAGGGAAAGCGTAGCAAAAAGGTGTGTTTTTAGTAGGAAAAGCGTAGCAAAAAGGTGAATATTAAGGAGGGAAAGCGTAGCAGAAAATCAGGTGATAATCTGTCAAAGTCCTCTAAAATCGGGAGTTTTGCTATAAAGATAGGCTGTATTTGAGAGTAAATAATAAGGATGAGAACGGCATGTGTCTTGAGAACTGTTATAAAGAAGATTCCCAAATAGATAAAGAGAAACTCATTAATCGGAGATAAGGAATAGAATTGCTTAGTTCATTATTTTCTGAATTAATAAAGTGACCGAAAGAATATGTTCTTTTACGGACATGGGATGTAACATGTTCAGCTATGCCTTGCTTATGAATGATATGTGAATTGTCTGAAAAGATTTTTTAAAGACTTGGCAAAGACATTAAGCCAGTGGGAATCTTGGCGGAGAATTTGGAAATGAGGGAAGTTTATAAAGCTCTTCCTAGGGCGTAACTGTAAGTTAGATGTGTTTGATTATAAGACCTTGATTTTTAAAAAGATTAAGTGAAAAGTATGAGAATGGATATAAGGCTTATTACTAGAAGAGATATGGAAAGCTGATATAAAGTTCTTATTCAGTTATATGAAAGACAGTTATGTGATGACGCTGTAAGACGTATGGATATCTGAGAGAGCTTATGGGTATGTAAAGAGAGGCTGTGGTACTTCCGGCAGAGTTCTATCTTTCTGCCTGAGAGTATATGCAAGCATTGTCTAAAGATAACGAGTAGTAACGAGTTTTGCTATCCAGGTATGGGGGTATTGGCTGAGTATTCCAGTAGATATACACTCTAACCTTTAAGATTTGCAAATGCGACGCATATGTTAGCTCAGACCAACAGTACCGACAGGGGAGACAGCCAGATGCATATAAGGGAGTTCATAATTATAATAGATAAGTTAAGGAGAGTGACGCATATGTTAGCTCAGACCAACAGTACCTGCAAGAGAACGATTAGAAGTATCCTGTCAGTATTAACCGCAGAGACAGCGGTTTACACCGCTGTCATTCCTGAGAGCCTGTCATACGAGTATGCTTTGACGAGAAGGAAGAAACTGCTTAATCAGATTGTATGTGCTGAGAAGAAAAAATATCAGGTATGTGTTGCGAGAGATACTTGAAGCAGATTTGGAGATTCTATTGAGGCGAAACAGGTATTGAGGCGGAATAAAAACAGTGGGGGTATCAGGTTTTTGCAAACCCTTAGATTACCCGCCACACACGCCCTGATTGGCTTAGATGCTTATGGACATTCTGTAACCACCCAAGCTAATACATTTATCACGTCCCCTGCTGTATGCACTGGCGCATACGGTGAAATATATAGCAGAAATGCGCTTGACTCTTTCTGTCGGCAGAGCTACAATGGACAGCAATTTAACCACGTAGGAAGGGGGAACTGGTATGAAGCTGAATGATATTTTTAAGAGTAATGATGGTTATGTAATTGCACAGATAACGATGCGTGATTCAGATGGAACTCCAAGAGACATTGAACCTAAGTCATGTTGTATGACCTTTGAAGAAGCAGTCAGGGAACGGGAGTCATTATCAGGTATGGATGTAATTATCTGTCCGCCGTTTGGGTATGGAGATATATCTCCTGCCGAGACAGCAGATTATTTTCGCGCATATTTTGGGACAAATGCTGATGTTCTTAATCAACGTCTGTGTTAGTATGTAACCTTATGAGAAAGTGGATTGTTTAAACAGTATTCGTCACTGGTATTTTACACTGATATGTTATGTAAAATGCCAATCTGGGGGTATCTGGTATGGAGTTTTAGGGATATCCACTGGCAATGATTCAGAAAAACAGGAGATAAAATGTATGTGTTCAACTATTAACCTATCAATCAGTAATAACAGTATATTTTATGCGATATTAAAGAGATATTTCTGTATGGCGGGGGTATCACATTCCAACGGATTAGAGATAACTGTTGCGCATAAAAGAAGCCAGTTCTGGATGCATTGCAACAACTATGGACAAGAGATTTCGTTATTTCTTAAGTCAGTATTAAATTGCACATGAGTATGAGAGAGTCTTTTATCAATCTGATAAGAGGCTCTTTTGTTTTGTAATAATGGTGATATCAGTTCAAAGATTCACACTTGCCGTAATGGTGTGGGGGTATCAGTTCCGGCAACGCCGTCTTGTATCCATAACAGCCTTCTTAAGGAGAGCAAGGGAATGTGGTATATGAATGTTTTATGATGTCTTTCAATGAAATGTAAGATATCCATACTCTTTCAAATTAAATAATGAACTTTCTGCTTCGGCAGATGTAAATTTGAAAGGAGAGGTAGATATGAGATGTAAACAGTGTTACAAAGATTATTTGGAGGTTTCTGTAGATGATGTTGAGAGGGCAGGATTTACGGAGAGGTATCCTAAGCGTAAAAGTGGGGCTACATACTATGTGAGGGATACTTGTGAGTATGCGTTAGCAAGAACAAAAAATGGCATTTTTGTAGTTCTGGATAAGGAGACCTACGAGTCTGTTAAGGATATCAGTATTTGAACAAAATCGCTGCGCGATGGCCTGCCAAGGTTACGCATAGCGATTTTTCTTTTATAAAAGCAGTAGTAAATAAGTCCTAAATGAGGTATTGTTAATTCACCACAAACAACAAACCTTATATGCATAGGAATCATCACTACTGCCATGGATAAAATCATATCATATATCCGCTCTGTGGGCAAGCGGTTTTATCATGCCCACGCACCTCCATAAGTGACTAGATTTCTGTCAATAAAAATCTAACATTATGGAGGGCATTTTAATGAACGAAAAATATCTTCTCAAGCTGCGTGATGATTTGCGGCTTAAAAATTTTACCCAAAACACATGTGATGATTATTATCGCTTTACAAAGAGGTTCTTGGATTTTATCGGTAAGGAAGCCATGTCCATCACCTATGCCGACATACGGAAATTCATTTTCCACCTGAAGGATCATGAATCAAAAAAGGCATCCACCATTAACGTCTATACGGCGGCAATCCGGTTCTTTTTTGAATATACTCTGGGTTATGTGTGGGATTCCAAAAAGATACCTAAAATGAAACGTGACCGCAAGCTTCCCGTAATTCTTACCCGCGAACAGGTAAACCTGCTGATTGATTCCATGGATAATTATAAACACAAGGCGATCGCATCTACTATGTATTCTTCCGGGCTAAGGGTAAGTGAAGCCTGCCATCTCCGCTATGAGGATATCCGCAGGTCACAGAAAATGATCCATGTTCCCCTTTCAAAGAACCGGCAGGACCGATATACCATACTCAGTGACCGCAACCTGGAGATCCTTACGGAATACTGGTACCGGTATGGCCGACCGATGGGGTGGCTGTTCCCCAGCACAGTAAGGGAGGAACCACTTACGACAGAAGCAGTACAATTGTACATGAAAAAGCATGTCCGGATGCTTGGGCTTCCAGAAGAGGTAACGCCGCATACGATGCGCCACTGTTTTGCCTGTCACGCGCTTGAAGACGGTGTCAGCCATACATTTATCCAACAGTTATTAGGACACCGAAGCCCAAACTCCACGGATGTATACCTGCAGATGACCTCCAAGGCTCTCATGGGAATAAGGAGTCCGTTTGACACATTTGAAAGAAGCAGCATGGAGGTCTGCAGCGATGGCAGGTAATCCAACTGTCCAGGATGTCCTGCGGCAGTTTTACCCCAGGTACCTGGAGAAATATAATCCCAATGCCAGACAGGCAAAGACGGCGGTCCACATCCTGAACTGCAAGACGGGTGCGTACGGGGTGAATGTTTCCAGATGCATCCAGTGCGGTCATATACAGATCCATAACAATTCCTGCCGTGACAGATCCTGCCCGATGTGCCAGGCGCTTTCCAATGAACTATGGATCGACGCACAAAGGGAAGGTGTTCTGGATATAGATTATTACCATCTGGTATTTACCTGTCCAACTGAACTGAATCCCTTGATCTACGCCAATCAGAGGGAACTTTACTCCTTGTTTTTCCATGCGGCGGCGGATACGGTCATGGAGCTTTCCAGGAACCCGGCGCATCTGGGAGGCACTCCCGGTTTTATCAGCATCATGCATACATGGGGTTCAAACCTGTCTTACCATCCCCATGTCCATATGCTCTGTACAGGCGGCGGACTTGATGCGGATCGGAACTGGCATCAGAAAAAGGGCGGCTTCTTCCTGCCTGGAAAAGCGATGGCCGCACTTTTCAGGGGCAAGTTCCTGTCCGGGTTGAAGGCGTTGCATAAGGCGGGAAATCTCACCTATGAGGGAGAGTCAGCCAGATACCGCAACCAATATGAATTTCAAGAAATGCTGAATATCTGCTACGGAAAAAACTGGGTTACGGATATCAGGGAGTCTTTTGCTGGAGCGGAGACCGTGATGCATTACCTTGGGCGTTACACACACCGCATAGCGATCAGCAACAGCCGAATACTGCGCATGGATGGGGAGACTGTGACCATAAAGGTAAAAGATTACAAAAATGGCGGCCAGTGGAAAGAACTGACTCTGGATGGCATTGAGTTTGTCCGTCGTTTTCTGATGCATGTTCCTCCGAAAGGTTTTGTCAGGATACGGCATTATGGGATCTTAAGCAGCCAGAACAAGCGGAAGCTACTCCCCATATGCAGGAATCTGATCGGCTGCCGTGAGTTTCTAAGACGGTTCAGGAAAGATGACAAGGCGCAGGCAATCAGGATACTGTACAAAAAGGATGTCACCATATGCCCATGCTGCGGCGGGTCCATGTCCTATGAAGCCACTGAACGCGCTCCCAAAAGAAACAGCGCCTGACCATAAAACAACTGGATATAGAACATAAGATTTGGGGGTAAGGGGGAAGTATACCCTAAGCGGGGAAAACTTGTCAGAAATTCTATGGAAAAATAGCTGAAATAGCCGTCAGCCGATGGAAACGGGAGTCATTGAATCCCCATACCGGACGCGACTTTGTTCAATTCGGAAAAACCGAAAGTGTGCTGAATAAGGGGGCAAAAAAGATTGCCCTCTTATTCAACCCACCTCCGGTTCTTTCCTTAGTAATTATACAAATAACAAGGGACGTAATTATAAGTTTGTTGAAGGTCTTCTTGTTTATATTGAAGATAATGAACATATACCACGTATTAGGTTAGACGGCAAAGATAAAATGTTACATAGAGTTGTAATGGGTGAGCCGAAAGGTGTTCAGATAGACCATATTAATCATAATCAGAGTTGCTGTATTAAAGAGAATCTAAGACCTTGCAATAACAAGCAGAATACAATAAATCGTCAGGATAGGTGTGGAGTATGGGAATACGGTGATGAAGAAGAAATATATTATTATGCTTATGATTTGGTAATGGATGGGTGTATTAAAAAGCGTTATGATTCCAAAGTGGATTGCTTTCTGGGATACAGAGATACTGCCAGAGTCATATATAAAGGAACGGAGTTAGAAAAGTTTGTATATGACATTGAGAATGATTTCAGTGAGACATTAGGCTTACTGATTCACTACTACATACTTGGTGACATTACGAAAAAGGAAATGTATCAGATGAATCTTGATTTCTGGGAAGATAAATTCAACAAAAAGTCTATAGCAATAGCAGTATAAGTATATCTGAGGGCAGAGCAAGTATGGGGGTATCAGCCAATGCTCTGCCCTGACAGCGGGGGTATCGGTTGAGGAAGTTTCCCTCATATGCAAAACACCGCATACCGCCCCAAAGATATACAAAAAACATCAGATTTTAGATGAGGCGTACAATCTATAGAAAACGAAAGGTGGAAATGCTTATGTTAGGTATGATTAAGATTGGTGATGCAGCAAGGAGATTAGGTATCACAACTATGGAGTTGAGGGACAGCGCACACAGAGGAGAGATAAAGTCTGCCAGAACCCCCGGAGGAGTACATTATTTCCGCGAACAGGACTTGGAGGGATATGCACAGAAACGAAGTCAGACCAAGGATACTAAAAAGAGCTTGAAGATAGGCGAAGTGGCAGGACTGTTTGATGTGCCGGTTACAACGATAGCAAGCTGGGCGGACAGAGGGTATCTAAGCTATACCAAGACGGCAGGAGGGACAAGGCTGTTTTCGGTAGATGAAGTAGAGGCACTGTTAAATAAAATGCGAGGTGAGTTAGATGAGAACGAAGAGAATGTATAATGCGTCAAGATTCCAGAGATATTCCTTTGTGTTAAGGGTAGGGAGACGCAGGTTTGGATGTATCACGATTAGGTAGCGGGGGTATCAAGAAAGGAGCAGTTGTTATGCAAGAAACAGTAAACGACACGTATGCGCTGAAGCGTTTACAGAGGGAAAATGAAGAGTTGAAAAAGTTACTGGAAGCAGAAAAGGAGAAATGTGGGCTTGTACGAAGGCTTCTGGCTTCAGTTGACTGGAGAAAGAGCGAAGGGGTAATTGATGTAGTAGAAGACGTCTATAAAGTGATGGATGAACTTCAACAGGAAGTGAAAGGAATTTCAGGCGAAGTGGCGAGGATACAGGAAGAAAATAAGGCTCTAAAAGAAGCAAACAAGACTCTAAAAGAAGCAAGCAAGAGCCTGAAAGAGCAATTACATGAGAATAGCCGGTTAGAAGCTGTTTTAAGAGATTACGAGGAGAAGATGTTTCTTCTGACGAAAGGACAGGCTTGGGAGAAAGGTATTTCTCAGGATGTATTGAACAGATACATGGTATCAGCGGAGATTCTATGTTATGCCATAGAAGGCAATTCTGTAAAGGATATTATCAGAAAGCTGTCTCAAGGTGGGGGTATCAGCGTCACGACGAGACGTGTAAATAGTGTACTTTCTGTAAAAGAGGATAAAGACCTGTTGCGTGTGAAGGCAGTCTTTCATCAATTTCCAGATGCGTTCAGAAAGCATGGTATTTCAGAGGAAGATATGTTGGAATGGTTTTCAAAGGAACGCATTAAGAAGTTACAGCTTGTCAGCAAGAGTGAAATGGAGAAACGTATTGGAAGAGAAGCATTGGAGAGTATGAAGCCAGATCCATATGTTACAGGAGAATTTTATGATGTAAGAGAGTTGGCTGATTCAGAAGAAAAAATGTAAGAAATGATTAATGGGGGTATCAAGACAGGAAAATATCTGACAGAACAGCCTGTCAAAAATCTTGAGAATGTATACAGACTATAAATGCAGGTTCTTATTTTGACAGGCTGTAGGTGTCAACGATAAAAGGGGAAGATAACTATGGGAGAAAAGATATATACAGATTCAGATAAAATGGAAAAACTTGTTAAGGAAAATGAAGAGTTAAGGAAGAAATGTAATTTAGAAGAGAGTAAAAATCAATCTCTTATTAATGTGATATTGAAGCAGGCTGATGGACAGGAAGAGATAATTTTTGTTGCAGAAAATCAGGAATTGAGAGATAGAATCGTTGACTTAGAGAATCAGTTGTCAGCTATAAGCAGGAAGGAACAAGAGATAGAAAGATTAAAGGCAGTCATAAAAGATTTGGAAGAAAAGCTGTCAACACTGTCGAAAGGTCGTAACTGGAAGAAGGCAGTCAATCAGAATGTATTAAAAAGCATGGGGGTATCAGCACAGACTCTGTGTTATGCGGTGAAAGGTTATTCTGTAAAAGAGATTGTTCAAGAACTGAATGACGAGGTAACAGAGAGGACTGTTTACCGCGCCCTTTCCGTAAAAGAGGATACTGACCTACAGCGTATCACTACAATTTTCCATCAGTTCAAAGAGGTATTTGACAGTCATGATGTAATGAAAGATGATGTGCTAAAATGGTTCACTGAATTACGTGTCAAAAAACTGCGTCTTGTTACCAGAGATGAGTTAATCAAGTATTTTGGGGAAGAGACGTTGAATGTTGCCAGAAGAGATGCATATGTACAAGGGGAATATTACAATGTGAAAAATATAGAGTTATAGGAATTGTGCTGTATTTTAGGGAGCGGGGGTATCAGGCTTCTGAAAGGAAAAGTCAAGGAAACAGCGTTTATGGTATGGGAAAGCGGGGCAGAAAAAGGAGGAAAATTTAGTGTGAATTTATTGTAAATAAGAGGTCTTTTCTGTATAATTAAGATAGCAAGAGTAATCTGTATTATATTTTCAGATACAGACATTAAGAAATTGAGGTGATAAGGTGCAAGACAATACAAAGAAGGTACACGAGGTCAAGGCGAAGCGTACTGCTAAAAATAGTGTGTTCATTGACCTTTTTCGAGATAAAAAGAATTTGTTAGAACTGTATAAGACGCTCCATCCGGAAGATAATACAGCAACAGAGGATTCATTGACTGATGTAACAATAGAAAATGTGCTGACTGACAATCTTTATAATGATTTAGGATTCATTGTTGGTGACAGGCTGATGATACTCGTAGAAGCGCAGTCTACATGGACAATGAATATTTTAGTAAGAGTATTGCTATATTTGGCACAAAGTTATCACGAATATTTTCAGCGTACAAACCAAAACTGCTATAAAAGCAAGAAAGTGAAAATGCCCAGACCTGAGATTTATGTGATATTTACAGGAAACAGAGGAAGAAAGCCTGATAAAATATGTTTGTCAGAAGAATTTTTTGGAGGTGCAGATGTTGATATTGAAGTAAAGGCAAGGGTTATCTATGAAAGTAATACGGACGATATCATTAATCAGTACATTGTATTCTGTAAAGTTTTTAATGAGCAGACAAGAAAGTGTGGAATGACGAAAAAGGCAGTTACGGAAACTATCAGAATATGCAAGGACAGCGATGTATTAAGAGAATATTTGAGTAACAAGGAAAAGGAGGTTGTGACGATTATGATGCGTTTATTTGATGAAGAAGAAATATTGAAGTCGTATATTAGGAGTGAAAGGTATGAAGCAGCTCAGGAAGCGACTCGGAGAACAACTAAGAAAAATGTGATAACAATGATAAAAAATGGAAGACTATCAGTAAATGAAATACCAACATTTTACCCTGAATTAACACCAGATGATATAGAAGATATTAAAAAAGAAGTCATGCAGTTGGTATAAGATGAAGAAATAGTGAAAGACACATGGAGTACAATAATGTATATCATGTGTCTTTTGGTATTTATAGTGAGATGAAAGCCAGATTTTTGAGCCGGCACATGTATGGAAGAATGATAAAGACATTCTGGCAGTTACGCTTTGTGGGGGTATCAGCTCAGGAAAGCATTTCTGCAACTCTGCCTTACATACCAAGCTCCCTGTAATAAAGCACAAATACGGGCAGGAATTTTTGTGTAATAAGCACAATCATTCCTGCTCTTTGTTATTTCGTTCCAGAACTGCTTGACTTTTCCCACATTTGGAGTGATGGATATAAGACTGAAAAACCTATCAAATACAAGGAGGAAAAAACATGAACAAAGCGACATTGCCACAGGGTATCCGCCAACTGGCAAAATGGTATGAAAAGGGTACGTTGAAATTTGACCTTCCTATCCAGAGGGCTTCTGGTCAGTGGAGTCTCCTACAGAAATCCCTGTTAGTCCATTCCATTTTGGCGGACTACCCGATTCCTGCCCTTTATCTGGTCAAGTACAAAGACAATGAGACTACTTATCAGGCTCTGGACGGAAAACAGCGTTGCACATCTATCTTTGAATTTATTCATGGAGAGTATGCGCTCCACGCCAGTACGCCGAACGTGACCATTGAGGGAACAGAATATGAACTGGCAAACAAATTGTTTGAGGAGTTGTCGGAAGACTTAAAAGACCTGATTAATGGTTTCCGTTTTACGATTTATGCCCTTGAGAATGCAACGGACGAAGAGATTGAAGAAGCATTTGCACGTCTGAACGCCAGTGTTCCGCTGACATTGATTCAGAAAGCAAGAACCGAGATGGGGACGGATCTGGCGAGGTGGACGAGAGAAATGACACAGTTACCGTTCTTCCAACATGCAATACCGCTTACACTTGCCCAGGCTCGTCGTGAAAGTGAACTGGAGATTCTGTTGCAGTCCATGCTCTTAATGGATGCGAAGGATGAGGGGTATGAATACAAGGCTATCTCTATGCGTGAAGTTATGAAATATTGCAGAGACATTCGAGAAGCTTATGCAGACGAACGAAAGAAGATTATCTTGTGTATCGTTGAGTACCTGTCAGACGCTTTTGCTGAGAAGCATAAGTTCCTGAAAAAGACCAATGTCCCAATGGTATTTATCATGGCGGATTTGGCAATGCAAAATGATATTGCTCCGCCTGATTTCAAGACCTTCATTGATAACTTTGGAGGTTCTATCTGCGTTGATTACGATGTGAATATGGGCAGTGGAAATATCAAAAGGGCAAAGACGGAGGGAAGGCTCCTTGCCATGTTCCATGAATTTGTAAGATATTTCAAAATACCGGAGGACAGCGGATGTTCGCCCATAGGCGGAAGGGATAGTGATAGAAGCGAAGATATGGTGAAAGAGACATTAAAAGAAGAAAAAGAAAATGGGGGTATCAAGGCATGAACGCATTAGAATTTTTTGCAAAAATGACAAGTTATAGTGGTTATGAGGATAATGGGGAGGAGATAACAATTTTATTCCCCAGAGGGGAGGATAACGAACATACATATTATCATATGACGGCAGAAGGAAACAGGTATTTTTATGAGTATCTTATTGTTGAGCCAAGAGAGAGAAAATATGAATGGTTTTATGACTATCTCATAGCGACTTTGGAAGAACTGCCTGATGAGATGCAGTATGAAATCATAAAGCGCATGAAAACCATGGAGATAGAATTTGAACCGGAGATAACATATGATGAATTAAACGGTTGGTATCATGTTCGTTCTGCAACCTGTCAAAAGTATCCGCTGTATTCTGTAAGAGGCACCTGTAAGAGGGAGCATAGCTGTGAACATGCTTACTGCAAATTAAATACTGAGCCTTGCTGTAAGGATAAGAAGGTTGGGATTTCCAGGACAAGTGGAATAAAATATCCGGAGTATTATGAATTTCTGCCGGAATTAGTCGTATGGTCTGCGCTTTGTCCAGATTTAGACGCTGTGTATGTGATGCATGATTTCATACCAGTTTATAATGAGGATGCAGAGTTAAGTTTTACTTTTGCTTTTCTGCTCAAGGATAACAAGATTACATGTATCAAAGATGAGGGAGAAGTAAAAAGGCTGTATGAGGAATACCATGCAAAGTATCCCTGTGATACAAGTGAAGTAGAGGATGATATAAATAGTTGGTATGGTGTTGTATCAGAGTTTCATTTCTAAGAGTGGGGGTATCGAGGCATGAATGCATTAGAATTTTTTGCGAATGTATCAATTCGTGGAGGACATGAATATTATGGTGAGGAGACAACAGTTGCTTTGCCATCTGATGATATGGATAAAGCAGTGTACTATCATATGTGGGCTGAAGGCGACAAGTATTTTTATGAATACACTACTCTAACACCAAGAGATAAAAAATACAAATGGTTCTTTTCATATTTCAAAACGGAGATAGCGGACTTACCTTATGAAAAGCAGTATGAAATCATAAAGCGCATGAAAACCATAGAGATAGAATTTGAACCGGAGATAACATATGATGAATCAACTGGTTGGTATCATGTCTGCTCTGATACTTTTGAAAAGTACCCGTTGTATTCTGTAAGAGGCACCTGCCATATGGAACAGGAGTGCAAATGTGAGCCTGTATGTTGTAAAGTAAATGATGAGCCTTGCTGTAAGGATAAGAAGGTTGGGATTTCAAGGATAAGCGCAATAAAACGTCCAGAGTATTATGAGTTTCTGCCGGAATTGGCTGTATGGATGGCAGTTTGTCCAGATTTAGATGCGGTATATGTGATGCATGATTTTTCGCCTGTTGATAATATTGATGCAAAGCTGAGTTTTACCTTTGCTTTCCTGCTCAAGGATAACAAGATTACATGTGTCAAAGATGAAAAAGAAGTAAAGAGGCTGTATGAGGAATACCATGTAAAGTATTCTTGTGATACAAGTGAAGTAGAAGATCTGATGAATAATTGGTATGACGGCGTATCAAAGTTTTATTTTTAAGCGTGGAGGATGCATGGTTATGAGGGCTATAGATTTTTATGCAGATTGTATGAAGTGGGGAGGTACTGTATGGTACAGGAGTGAAGAGACGCTTCGTCTGCCGACCTTATGGGACAAACTATTCTATTGCAGGATTTGTTCTGGAAGTAAGAGGGATGAATACACTTACGAGTATTATCTCCTGAAGGAAAAGAAGGATTATGATATGCATAGGTTTTTCCTTGCGCTCGTTGGGGTACTGGATGGTTATACTGCTGAAAAGCAGTATAAGATTCTAAAAAGGATGGAAACCATAAAATTAGATTTTGATTTGTCTGAAGATGAGATGAGAAGTGCTTCTTGGAATCCCAATCCGCTGTTCTCTGTACGAGGTACTTGCGGACAGGAGAAAACATGCAAAAGAGACTGTTCCTGCCGGACGATTTACTTTGAGTCCTGCTGTCATGACAGGAAGGTTGGGTTCTCGAAGCTTGCGTCTATAACGAATCCTCAGTATTATGCGTTCCTTACGGACTTGGTAGTCTGGAAGGCGTTGTGTCCAGACCTTGATGCGCTGTTTGTCATGCATGATTGTCCGCCGAGCCACTATAATTGCGGCAGGCTGAATTACAGGTATGCTTTCGTGATAAAGGACGATAGAATCACTTATGTTAAGGGTACAAAGAAAGTAGAGAGGTTATATCATATTTATAACAAGAAATATCCCTGCGATACAGGTGAAACGGAGAGCAGGATACAGGAATGGTGTACTGAGCCTGTAGAGTTCCATTTCTAGTGTGGGGGTATCCATATCAGGCAGGGATTTCCCTGCCTTTTGAGGAAAATTGTTTGAGTATACTTTGGAGGCATGGTACAATATAGAAAAGGAAGTGATAAAGATGAAAATGGCAGAGACAAATTGGGAGAGTCTGGATATCTCGAATGATTTTCTATTTGGAAAGGTTATGCAGAATCCCGACTTATGCAAGGAGTTATTACAAAGGATACTGCCAGATTTGAATATAGAACGTATAGAATATCCAGAATTGCAGAAGAGTATCAAAGAAGGGGCGGAGTCAAGGGGTATCAGGCTCGATGTGTACAGCAAGGATGATAAAAATATTGTTTATAATGTTGAGATGCAAGCCAATGGTTCAAAGGGAATTCCCAAAAGAAGCAGATATTATCAGGGCATGATAGACCTTCAGCTATTAGAAGCAGGCGATAAATCTTACATGAAGTTAAATAAGACATATATCATTTTTATATGCACATTTGATTTGTATGGGAAGGGAAGACATATCTATACATTCGAGAATATCTGTAAAGAAGATAATAGTTTATCTATGGGTGATGAGGCAACAAAAATCTTTTTGAACTCTGACAGTGATATGGATGATGTGGGTAAAGAACTGCGTGCATTTTTGGATTATGTAAAGGGCATTAAGGTTACTAATGATGATTTCATAGACAGACTGGAAGAGGCCGTCAAGAGGGCGAAAGCAAACAAGAAATGGAGGCGTGATTATATGACGATGGAAATGTTGGAACGTGTGAAATATGAAGAGGGCAGAGAAGAAGGAAGAGAAGAAGGTAGAAAAGAAGAGATGGAGAGAGGCATTACCGCTCTGGTATCTACACTGAAAGATATGAATGTACCTATCCAGACGATACTGGAAAAAGTACAGGAAAAATTCAATCTGAGTTTGGAAACCGCACAGAAGTATATATAAGGAGTACAACTGTTATGGGTGGAAAGGTATTAGAATATGAAGCAAAGACGATATTGAATAAGGGAAGGGAAGAAGGCTTGGACGAAGGGATTCGTGGAGCAGTGTCGGTACTAAAAAAGTTAAATATTCCACTACAAAATATATTGGCTATAATCCAAGAAGAATATAAGCTGAGCTTGGAAACTGCAAAGAAGTATATATAGATGGATGGAAGAATTTCAGTTGATTCAAGGTGAAGTAAAGCTATATATTTAGTTGCTAAAAATATAAGGAGTACAATCTGTTATGGGTGGAAAGGTATTAGAATATGAAGCGAAGACAATATGGCGACAAGGTTATGAGGAAGGATATAGGATAGGTTATGAGGAAGGACGGGAAGAAAGTATTCAGATTATTGTATCAGCGCTAAACGAATTGGATATACCTACTCAAGTAATCTTAGAAAGTTTACAAAAACACTTTAATTTAAGTCTTGAAGACGCAAAGAAATATGTAGAAACAGCAGAACCTCAATGATGGGGGTATCAGGCAGGGATTTTCCCTGCCTTTTATTCATTTCTGGCTCAGACCGTCAATATAAGCGTTTAGGAGCATTTGCTTATTTTGCGTCAATGCTCTGTATTTGTTTATCAGTTCATCTTCATCTGGCGTGAGATTGTCATTTTTCAGCGGATACAAATCAAAAGCAAAGAAATCAGACAGGGAGATATTCAGCCCTTTGCATAGTTTTTCTAAAGTGCCGACTGTAGGGCATGTACGCCTATGTATGATATTATTGAGACTGGAGTAGGGCATACCTGATTCCTTTGCCAACTTGTACATGGTAAAATGCTTCTTTTCACATAGGTATTCAATACGTTCAAAGACCTTGTCCTCTATCACTGCTATCACTCACTTTCATTATAATAGTTACAGTATATGTAATATGAGTGATAAAAATTAGACTACATATTGGGTGATATATTGACAAATATATCAATATAGAGTTATAATCTATGAGATAGCAACATAATTAAGAAATACGGAGGATGAGACCAATGAAGAACATGAAAAGATGGAAACGTCTGTTAGCAGTTGGAATGTGTTCTGCTATGATGTTTTCAATGACTGTGGGGGTATCTGCCACTGAAAACCAAGATACGGAAGAAACAAATGTTGTAGAAACTCAGGAAGAGGAGGAAACAGCCCCAGAGGAAGAAGCTGTTTTGAAAGGAGATTCAGGTGTTAGTGTTAACGAAAATGACGAACTTCCTCAAGTAGATAAGGAGACACTTGAAAAAGCTGTAGAAAAAGCTGTTGATTCTGAATCAACTGTAGAAGTAACAGAAAAACAGGAGAGTGATGAAGAATTATCAATAGTTGAAAATCATGACATTAAGAGTATGCCGAAAGCAATTCCTGCACATATTGAATACGATGGCAGTCAAGATTTGGTATTTAAGTTTCAAGATGGAGTTGGTGATTACGCTATTAAAGAAATTAAGTTTGTATCATTTTTGGTATATGGTTATGAAGGGTTCGATGGTATTGATAGTTTTAATACAAATAATTTTACTTGTGACATTCAAGCCGGAGAATTACGTATTCCTGAGTATGAAATGAAACAGTTATTGGCAAATATAGGGCGAGTATGGCCACAATGTACGTGTGAGGTTCTTATTAAAGCTATATGCCAGAACGGTCAGGAACCTAGTACGCCGGAGTGGCCTAATCAGATGGGTTCAGACATATGGAACGTTGAATTTATGGCTAGTGATTGGTCGTCAGACGGGGAACTGCCTAAGTTTATCAATACTTCTTATGAATTTGACGGTACGCAGGATATGGAATTTAGTTTCGAGAATGGAACTGGTGATAATAAAATTATAAGCGTGGATGAAATTTATTTTCCTATTAAGGAAAAAAATGCTACTGCTGAGGATGGAAGTTATTTACAAGGGTTTAGAGTTGCAAATTATGGAACAAGTTACAATTATGATATTGATAAAGGGAAATTAACCTTGTATAAACATGCTGTATCTTCGATGGTGTATGGCGAGTGGGAAGCTGTTTCAAATGTATATGGTAAACCATATATAAGTGTCAAGCTTGCGAATGGTCAAAACAGGACTTTATTTGCGTCTGAAGGAGATGCTGACTGGACAGTTAAGATTCTCAAAAAATCATCAGAAGCAACAGAACAGCATGTAATCGATTTAACAGAGAGCATGAATGAATTTGATGCTGAGCAGATGCAGAACCTAGTAGATATCAATAAAAATGTTGATGTTGTAATCCGTACACCCGAAGGAGGATACTATACATTCGCAAAAGGAACAATGCATATGGTTGAGGGAAAAGATACCTATGCGCTTGGATTAGAGCTGATTACATTGTTTAAGTATAGTAACATCAATAATGCAAACGTAACAGAAGCTGATTTCGCCTGCCGTATCAACTTTGCCTATAGCGGAGAACTGCCGGGAACTGCAAAGATTAGCATTCCTGTGGATGAAAAATGGAATGGAAAGACCTTATATTACTATCAGGTGATGGAAAATGGAACTCTGAAAGACACTGGTGAAAAGAATGTTGTCAAATCTGGCAGATATGAAGTAACACAATCACACTGCTCCGACTATGTCCTTCTTGCTAAGTCTCCAAAGGAACTCGGAGTTACTGAGAATACAGGCAATAACAATAATAATACGGGTAACGGCAATAACCAGACTGGAAACGGCAATACGCAAGGTTCAGGGAATAATTCAAACTCACAGGTGAAACCTGCCGATACAACCAAAACATCACCAAAGACAGGCGACAATAACATGATATTATTATTTGCCGTACTCTGTGCAGGCTCTTGCGTAGTGGGGGTATCAACCTTAAAAGCAAGACGTAAAATCAGATAAAGAAAGAACATTTCTCATAAGCTTACAAAAAGCCTTTACCACCAAGAAAGTGGTGAAGGCTTTCTTTCTGTTCTTCAAACCCTTCAAAACCTTCAGACGATTTCAAAATTTTCAAGATTTCCATAGATATCAAAAATACATATAAAGAAAGGTTGTGATTCAGTTATGTTAAAAACAGGTGATGTTGCCAGAGATATTGGAGTTTCCCCGAACACCATACGAGAGTATGTCAGACGTGGATGGCTGACCTGTATGGTAACCCCGACAGGTATGCGTTTATTCAGCGAGGAGGCTGTAAATATCTTTAAGACGAACTACATGGAAATGGGGGTATGTGGAGATGAAGAATAAACATGTGATTGCACTGTTAGTGACGGCAAGTCTGATAGTCTCCGTCCCAGTTACCTCTATGGCAGGCGATACGCTTGGAGTTTCCTTCCAGACTGCTGTATCAGATTCAGAGGGAGGAGAACAGAACTCCGAAGATACTGCAAGTACTGAATCAGTCAGTAAATCACTGTCTGGCAGTGACACAGATGCAGTCATATCAGATATGGATTCCAAAGTATCAGACAATCCATGCACCACACCAGATACGGATGCAGGAACGTCAGACCTGCCATACGCAACACCAGACACAAGTAACTCCGGCAATAAAAGTTCTGTAGAGATAAGTCCCGATGATACATCTATCCTGCAAAGTCCGTCTACAGACAGTACCGAGACGAACTCAGAGCCGTCAGAACCACTCGGCAGTGAGCTGGTTTCCCCATATGCAGGAGAAGAAGATTTCATCCTCAGCGGAACAACCCTTACAAGTTACACTGGAACCGATGAAGAGGTCATAGTCCCGGAGGGAGTGACACGTATTGGCAGAGACGCATTTAAAGATAACACCGCCATACGCCGGGTAGTCCTGCCAGAGTCCTGCGATTACCTCCAGTACGCCATATTCGCCACCTGCACCAGTCTGGAAGAAGCAGTGATAAACTGCAAGACCATCACATTCAGCACTACAAATATCTTCGGCTCTAACAATGTGACGGTATACGGCTATCCATACAGCGAGGTTCCTGCGTACTGTGCGAAGTATGGGGGTATCACGTTCATAGCAATGGAACAGCCGGAGTCAGAGAAGTTTACGATTGACGCAGGCGGTAAATTAACAAGGTATTGGGGGACAGATGAAGCTGTCACTGTGCCGGAGGGCGTGACGGCAGTTTCGGCAAAGGCTTTCCTTGACAACACGTCCACAAAGAAGGTTATCCTGCCGAGTACCTGTACGACAGTGAGCGCAGGAGCATTTACAAGATGCTCTGCATTAGAAGAAATAGAACTGCTGTCAAGAAGTACGTCATTTGCCAGTGGCGCAATCATCACGCCCACACCGTCAGGCACGATTGAGGTCACCGGCTATCTCTACAGTCAGCCGTCCTATTACTGCGACAGCTATGCATACCTTACCTTTACGGCAAAAGACACACAGTCAGGAAACCTGACAGAGATTACCGCCGAGCCAGAGAAGCTCATGGACGGGGAAAAGGAGCTTAAGTTGTACAGGGTAACGGTGAAGGACATCATACATGGGTATAAAGACGACCTGACCGTCATAAGAAATATCTACGTGCCGGATTTGGACAGATACTGCACACAGATGGCGGTAGACGGGAGTGCGTTCAGCTTCAGCGCAAACGAAGAGATTCTCAATGATTCGCGGGGGTATGTGCTTGTCTCCGACAAAACGATAGAAGGTATCGTAAACGGCAGGGATGTAGAAGTGTCGTTCCACTACACATTCAAAGGAGACACAATCAGGTATCAGCAGGAGGAAGAAGACGTCACAAAGCAGTGCTATACCTACTGCGATATCTCTGTAGACAAGGGATTGAACAGCCTGTTTAACAGTAATTATTATCTGGTGTACAATCAGTCCAGTGTTTCCTCTGCACATAAGGGAAGGGTGAATGCACTGCGTTACACATACGGCTCAGACGGCACATTGAAAAGCCAGACCACAATGACCAGTACCCAGAGCGGTAACATTTACATCCAGAATGGTCATGCGAAGGTGCAGACAGTGACAGGCGCATCCACCATTTACCAGAACATCCCGATACTGTTTGGAAAGGCAGGACTGCAGGAGAGTCTGGTGCTTGATGAAGGCGGAGAGATTGTAGATGTATATGGAAATCATTATCGTGTTGCGTACAATGTAGATGAAAACAGCGGAGAGGATAAATTTACCCTGAAAGGCTCCAGTTCCACTACGGCAAAGACTGGGAATTTCACCATCCGGTTAAAGCCGGTTGACGGATATACTGCAAGACCTGAGCCTGAGTTTGAAATCAAAGCGGAAGGCTCGCTTGCTTCATGGGGGTATCAGTTTGAAATGAAAAATGTAGACAGCTTCGTCGAGAATCCTGTAACCGGAGAGCCTGTGGAAACACCCGGCGGTGTTCTTCTGTCTATCACCATCAGTCAGCCGATGCTGTGGGAAGAGGTAGTGGACGACATACGGAGTAAGGGAAGTACGATGATTGACGCAGGATTCTACAGAAAGGAAGGCGGGGGTATCGTGTTCGCGCCTTTGGATACGCCCCTTGAGAACCGCAGATATCCGATGGAATATCGTATGCTCCAGTTGAGGGGTATCGCAAAAGGGCAGTCATTTATGGCGAACAACAATGAATCTGTCGTGATAGGAATAAAAAATGAACGGAGTTATTGCACTTATGATAAGGCTTCCTATCAGTGGAGCAATGACCATGAACCAGAAACGGGAGAATTATGCAAAGGCTCTGACGGCAGAGTATATGTCTGCCAGTATCCTGTAGGAACAGAGCCGGGGACATGGGGTTACATAGAAGTTACGGCGGATATGCTCTCTGTATTGGAGAAGCTGTTGCAAGACCAATCATAACTGTCCCCTTGTGTGGAGTATCAATCAAGATGGTATTGCTTGAACATGAATCTGGGGGTATCAGACCAAGGCAGGGTTTCCTGCCTTATTTTTTGCGGTTTTATAAGGTTATTCTCTGAATCTGGCAGACGCGGTTAATATAGCGGACCACTTAAAAGTGGCAGAACGCACAGACTGCTATGGTGTCTCAAGGCGACGGTGAACCGCCCTTGCCAGATGAATCAGCGAGACGCACATGAACGGAAAGGAGGTATTTTTATGATGACAACAGGCGACGTTGCAAAGTATCTGGATGTGTCAATCAGCACAGTAAGGCATTGGGTGAAACAGGGCTATCTGCCTGTCGCATGGAAGACGCCGACAGGTTATCTCAAGTTTGACGAGGATGCTGTCCTGCAAGTGAAGAAAGACTGTATCGAGAATGGACGTGGCGTTTACGGTATGAGATGCAGCAGCAGGAATTGAATCATGTATGAAATAGGAGGAAGAACATCTATGAAGAACAAGAAAAGAATCATTACATTAGGCGCAGCAGCAGTTACAACAATCGCAGTATTGGGCGGTACATTCGCTTACTTTACAGGCTACGATTCCAAGGACTTGACAGCGAAGGCAGGCACGCTGACCGTTGAGCTTACGGACGCTACAGAAGACCTGACAAACGGCTTGACCGTCATTAACCCGGGAGACGCCAATCCGCTTACCTTCACCGTCTCCAACACCGGCGAGAAGTCTATGGATGTAAAGGCGGTCATGAAGGTCTCTGCACCGCAGGCTTTTACGGAGTCTGCACATGAGTTCAAGATTACGGATGATAAGGGTACAGAGCTTACGGGGGTATTGAGTGACGACAAGCAGTCCATTACCTATACTGTGACAGACCTTACCCTTGCAGGTTCTGTTGAGAATGACAGTACACTGGACGGGACGACGGATACGTCGCATAAGTTTGATTACAAGTTTGCTATGGACTCCGGAGCGAAAAATGCGTGGCAGGATGTTACTGGGACTGTAAAGATAGAAGTGTATGCAAAACAGCACAGGAACACATCAAGCCTTGGAAGTGACTGGGTATCTATTGTAGAAAAGAACTAAGCCGGGGGTATCTGGCATAATTAGCAAAGAAAGGGTGGGTAAACATGAAGAAAACGATTCTGGCGGTATTCGGGGTTCTTGCCGTACTGGTAACAATCTTCCTTGTATGGGAGTTGTTCTTTGCCGATACTGGCATTCTCCATACAGTGTACAACGGTCTGGTAAACGGTGTGAATCAGCAGTGGGCGAAGGTTTCCGGCGAGAAGGACAAAGGTCTGATTCCATTATGGGACGGCGGACATACCGCAGACGAAGGTCAGGAAAATAAGAATGACGATTCTAACGGCGGTTTCAATATTGACATTGAGAAATAATTTCACGTTTCGGTGGTTGTATTTAAACGGCGAGCCGGGGTGCTTTTATCCCGGCTCATAAACAAATGATACGAGGAGGTAATGAGAATGATGAAACCTGATATCACGATGCAGACGGGTGCAGTATATAAACCAGAGGACATTGAGGATAAAATATATGATGCTGAACAGTATAAGGTTTCCCCGCACATGGAGTTTATCATAAGAAGTGCGCTGACTGCTGTTGTTATCCTTACGCTTCTGGCATTTATATGGAAAAGCTTATCAACAGGCAGTGTGAACACATCTGGAGATTATATTAAAATGGAGAACGTTGAGGTAGATCTGGAAGAATAGAAGACCACTGGATCAGGCAGATATCATGAAGGCAGAGGAGGCGGTTAAGATTAAAAAGAGATTGATTCTGTTTATTACGTTGCTTGTATTTGCGGTAATGATAAGTACGCAGAGTGCCTTTGCCTGGTTTACGGCGTATACAGAAACGGAGTTGAGCGTTACATCAGGAAGTTTTGCAAGACCTTATCTGATGGCAGGCGAAGATTTCAACAGGACGACCAGTCCTGTAAAATACGGCATAGAGACGGCGGTGTTTGTGGATTATATACCAGAACTGGACGGATATACCTACGGCGTGGATAAATTTGACGTGTCAAAACAGCAGGATTTTACCGTTATCGCATGGGTTGACGGGACGAAGATGTACATTGGCGGTGAAGGCGGTATCATTGCCGACGCAAGCTTAAATGATATGTTCAGTTATTACACCAGTTTAAAAAGCGTCACGTTCGACAGGGTATTGGATACAACCCCGTCTATCTCTGCAAGGCGCATGTTTCTCAGCTGTACAAGCCTTACAACGGTTGATTTGAACCATATCACAACCGGGGGTATCACGAATTTCCAACTGATGTTTGGGAACTGCACCGCGATAAGGAATGTGGACATCACCAGTTGGGATGTGGGAAAGGCAGAGGATATGTCGGGTATGTTCTTAAACTGCAATTATCTGATGAGGGCAGATATGGGGGTAAAGGATGCACAGAATGTAATTACGTTTGAAGGCATGTTCAAAGACTGTAACCGCCTGAATAACGTAGATTTATCCAGTGTACGCACAAGGGACGCAGTCAGCTATGCGAACATGTTCTCCGGCTGTTCCTTCTTAAGGGAACTGGACTTATCTGGATTTCAAATGCGGGAGGATACAACGCTCTCCCAGATGTTTGCCTACAGCGGTCTTGGCACAGTATATGCTTCGAGTAACTGGTCGGAAGTGGTGAAAGTAGATTCCCTGCCGTTCTGGTACTGTGCAAACCTGACAAACAGCACGGTATCTGATTACGAAGGCGTTGATATGGCAGACTTTGACGGCGGATATTTCACATATAAAGCATACACAGGAGAATAGGAGGCGTTGATATGAAAAGAATACTGGTGAGTCTTATGCTCCTTGCGCTGTCGCTGAATCCTTTGTCTGTGTATGCTGACGATAAAGACAAGACCTTTCATTTTGAGTTGGGAGGAGAAGACTGGAATCACGATACGATTGCGCCGGGGGAGCTTCTGGAGGACAAGGTGATTGTTGAAAATGCGACAGGGTATCCCCTGAAGTTCCGCCTTATCAGGACGGAGAACCTGCATGATTCTGAACTGTATGGAGTAATGAAATACAGTATGGGAGGCTCAGGCTTCGTGGATTTGGCGGATATTACCTCTGGATGGTTTCAGGTTGCGGACGGAGAAAGGGCAGAGGTTCCTGTTGTCGGTTACATGCCGGAGACACTAGGGAATGAATGGCAGGGAAAAGGATTAAGCGCAAGGTTTTACTTCGAGGGACGTCTGGTGGAAGAGTCGGATATGTCGAATGCGTCCTATCAGGAAAGTAACTATGGTCTGCAGGACAACAACCTGAAAGATACAACCGGAGAACTGCATTTTGCAGATGGTTTTCTGTTTGATAACGGAGTGGATTTGTCAGATGTGCTTGCTTTGGAGAGCATTGGGTTATACTCGGCAGACGGTACGTTGATAAAAGAGTTCATGGGGGTATCGCAGGAAGAAGGCGGAACGGGCGTAGACGGTTATTTTTATAATTTCCCGATAACGGCGGAAGAACTGAGGGATATCATTGACGGTAATGATTCTCTTGAAAAGACAGAAGATTTTTATATCCAGAAGACGTACCGGGTGATAAGAGATTACGAGATTGTCTGGACGGCCCTGAGCAATGAACTGGCAGAGTGGACGGAAAGCGGAGGCATTATCAGATATCCGTTTACATATACAAGAGATTCAAAACCAGAGACGCCAGACGTGCCGGATAAGCCGGATGAACCAGAGAAACCCGAAGAACCAGATAAGCCGGATGAGCCAGAGAAACCCGAAGAACCCGGCAAACCAGATAAACCGGATGCGCCTGAACTGCCGGACAGACCAGATGTTCCCGAAGTTCCCGATAATCCTGAAGTACCCAAAGAGCCGGAAGCCCCTTCTGCACCAGACGTACAAAAGGTATCCGGTAAAAAGGAGATATCTGACGGCTCTGCCGACCATGATACACCGAGGGTAAAAGTCATAGTGGAAAGAACAGGGGACGGCGTGGTTGTGAAAGCGGTGAAAACAGGAGATACGTCAAATGTATATGGGTTAAGTATCCTGCTGTTTGTATCAATGGGGGTATTGGTTTATTGTGTGAGGTGTAAATATGAAGACGGTAAAAAAGGCAGGAACGCAGATAAATAAAGTGTTTGAATGGTTCTTAACAATCGCTGTAGTAAGTATGGCAGTCTATTGTGTCTGGGGTGCAGTAAGCACCGATAAGGGTGATTTCTATGTATTTGGATATAAGCCTGTGGTTGTCCTTACAGGCTCAATGGAGCCGTTTATGAGAACCAATTCTCTGGTGATAATAAAATCAACGAAAGACATTAAAGAAAATGATGTGATTATGTTTTCTGTTGATGATGAAACGATGGTATGCCACCGAGTTGCAGGGATTGATAAGGAAGGAAAGATTACAACGAAGGGCGATAATAATGAAACTGCTGATTTCAGCAAAATCAGTCTGGATGATGTAAAAGGAAAGGTTGTTGTCAGAATGAATTTTCTGTCGGTTGTGATTGAAAGATTCAGGCAGAATGGCTAATGGGGGTATCAGGCAGAAGCCAGCCCTCTTTTTATTGGGATTTAACACAAAGGAGGTATCGTTGATATGCTGAGATTTCACTTTGCAAGGCTCTGTATACCAAAACTGGAAAATGAGTATGATTACGGCTGTATCTGGTTTAGAAAGGATGGGTGCAAAGGCATGGATACGGGAGTTGATATCTGTAACCAGTACACTTTAAGATATACCTGTCAGGACTGTATGCATGAGCCTGATATCAGTAACATTACTATGAAAGAAATCAATGCATTTAAAGAGAAGATTCAGAAACAATACGGAGTAACACAGAAGAAAGAAGAATACCTGCTGAATCTTTCACTGGATTATGAGACGGGCAGTCTTCATTTTGATTTTGTGATAAATGATTCTAAAATTACCCTGCAAAATGAAAGATATATCCATCTTCCTGTAAAGAACAGCGCAGTTCTGGAGATAGATATAAAAGAGCCTGAATCTCTGGATGATATGATTGCAGATGCGGGCAGGTTACTGGAAAGGCGGTATGGTATCAGCTTCCTGAAAAATAATGGGGGTATGAGTCAGGGTTCTTCCTGCTGAAGATAGATAAAACAGGGTATTTCCCGTGAAAAGGGCTGTCCTTCTGGACGGCTCTTTTTTCGGGCAATCTCCTGTGGCGTGCGTATTTGCCTTTTTAAGCCGTTTTTCCCCTCTTATGGGCATTTCTCGACTGAAACGGGGAAATCGCTAGAATCGGCGGACACGCACGTTACAGCGGTATTGCGGGGGGATCTGAACCCTCCGGCAGGAAAATGCCCTCTGTCATTTTTTCCATGGATACAAAACGACTAATTTTTCTCTGTATTTTTTGTGACATAGCGACAAACATTTCCAGAACCCTCAAGTATGACTTGACTTTTTATTATGACAGAGCGAACCTATGGACACAAAAAATACTGCTGAAAGCAGAACAGGAGGAACATATGAAGAAGGTTGAATTACTGGCGGAACGGGCGAAAATCACGAACCAAATCTTAAAGTCAGAATATTTCACGATTAAGTTAAAGGGATGTCTTGGAGAGCCGGCGAACAGAGTCAACATTACAGAGGCAGAGCTTAAGGAAAACTATGAGAACAGCGAAAGACTGCTGAAAAAACTGGACGCCATAAATAACATCCTGTTTGAGACGGATGCTCGCGCATATATTGACGTCATGGGAAACCGCCTGAGCGTTGCCACTGCAAGAAAGTATCTGGAGGAATTTTATGAGGATGCATTTTTAGATTTCAGATTTGACGACGGCATATGTGCATTGAAAAAAGATGAAGAGGTTGATACGGGCGGGAATTTGAGAGCAGCCATGTACAGAAATTGCATCATCCATGAGTTAGATATCGTTGACAAAGATCCGTTGAACCTGAATGACCGCAGGAAGGAGTTCAGGAAGAAGATAATCGACTGGTATTATGCTCTGAAGACTGCCGTTGCTGTCTCCGATGCAACAACAGAAGTGGAATTGGTTTATTAATGGTGTTGAAGGTGTGATTTTCTATGTCTTTGGTAGACAGAGTAACGTTTATTAATAAGAAAAAAACAGAACTGACTCTTTTGGTCAGGGTTTTGGAAGATGTTTATGGCGATAAAGAGAAGCTCAGCAAATCCCTTATGAAAGGTGCTCTTCTTGGTGATGATATATCTGAACTAAGAAAACATCCTGCTAAAGTAATGGAAGTTTTTCTGCCGATTATTCGTTCGTATGGCGGAGAGAGCAGTCATTTTACAAATGCGGTGGATGCATTATTGAACTACGGAGTAGACGAGTTTTATCGGGAGCTTCGGAAAGTTACGTTTTGAAGACCTGAACAGGATATATGGGAAAAGTAAATTTTTTCAAAGCGTGAGCTTAGTCTGGCAGGATTTCAATATAATTTTAAAAGATAAAATGTGACAGCCAGTTCTTGTCGGTGTGACGGCAGGGACGGGCTGTTTTATTTTGTTTTATAAGGAGATTGAAAATAAAAGCTTCGTCAGATGCAGTATATCTCATGAAGTATCTATGTGAAATATGGGAGCAGGTTATGCTGAGTCATGTGAAATTCAGGATAGAGGCTGTCTCTCATTTTCTGGCATCGGGGGTATCAGTTTCTCTTGGTAAACCTTGTATGATTTGCGTATTTTTCCTGATTATGGGTGTAAAATAATAAGTTCTTTTAACGAGTTCCAAGGCAGTACTGTCAAATCTGTATTGGATGCTTTTCAAGCTTTTTTGTACAAATGAAAAGTGGACAGGCAAAGGATTAAGTGAGCAGGAAACCATGTATATTCCCTTGATTCTTAGCATTGCCCGCTTAACGATTGATACTGCATACTGGATGTTCTGCCTGCTCACTTAAATCTTAGTATTGCTCCTTTGATTCTTATAACTGCTTACTGGAAGTCTTGTCTGCTCACTTAAATCTTAGTATTGCTCCCTTGATTCTTATGACTGCTTACTGGAAGCCTTGTCTGTTCACTTAAATCTCGGCGTTGTTCACTTGAGTATTGATACTGCACACTGGATGCTCTGCCTGTTCACTTGAATCCTATTACCGCTCACTTGATTCTTAGAATTACTCGCTTGATATGTTTTCTTAATCACAGATGTCCGTCTAATATAGATAAATGAAAGTAGTAAATCTTAATTTCAGAGGAGGCAAATGATGATGAAAGATACAAAAGACCTTTACACTACGCAAGAAACTGCCGAGGCAGCAAATTTCTCAAAGCAGACTGTCCTGAACTATGTGAAAGACGGCATTATCACACCGGCTTTGCAGATGGCGAACGGGCAGTGCTATTTTGATGAAAAGACGGTTGTGACGCTGATGACGTTATCTTGTGCAAAAGACTACAGGGATAATACGCTTGCTGTCTGCTTCGGCAATAAGGAGGAGTGTACAACCTTTGAAGATGCGTACAATGCCTATCTAAGTGAGCATGGGATTCCAAGAGTGGATAATCTTACAAAGTGTCTGATGAAATGGCGGGAGATTCCAAAATCAAATAAGTTGTATAAACGTCTGTGCGTGATTGAATCTATCGAAAAGACGATACGTGCCTGTGACAACGAGATGAAAGAGCTGTCAGTTGAATTACAGAAAAGACTGCTGACCAACCCTGCCATTGAAGATATGGCAGTAGTCTTGGAGAATAGAAATGAACTGATAGAAAAGAAGGAGGAAATCATGGAGTTGCTTCATGACCATGACCGCAAAATCTTTAAGGATGAGTTACGGTGGTTTGCATTGAAACAGTTTAAAATCGAAGAAAGGTATTCCGTTGCGGATATGAGACAGTTATTAAAGGAGTTAGAAGTCCTGCCGGAAGACGGGGTGATAGAGTATGAGCCAAAAAAGCCTGCGGTCAGGGCTGTATGGAGGAAAACAGAACAACGGCATCTGAGGGATTGTACAAAAGTTCATATGAGGGAACAGCTTGCAAAAGGTTATGTTACTGTCCTTTGTATGGATGGTCAGGATAACGGGGGTATCTGCCAGTTGCTCAAAAAAGCTATGAATCCCTGTATCCGCAGGATTGAGATATATTGTATGGGAGATATCACAGATGAGATACAGCAGGTAATTGATTTCCTGCAGGAACAAAAGGACGTTATTTTTAAATCAGAAATCTAAAGGAGAGAGCAGTTATGGGTGGATTTGGAGTAAAGTATCGTGCAGTTATCTGTTATGAGTTTGGAGGCGGAGAGAGGATTGTGTTTGCACAGATTACAACGATTGACCCGGCAAACACAGCATGGAAGTGTAACGAACGTTGTCCTGTGGCAAGTTCTTATTATTGTATCTGCGATAATAAGAAGCCTGTCCGTCCGTTTCCTATGAAAGACAGTATTTTTAATGATACAGCGGTATCATATATGATAGGGCATACGGCAGGGAAGATGGGGTATCAGATTGAGGATGTACCAGAATGTTTCACGCAGATAAAGCTTTACATTGACAAGATGCCGTGTGTTGTCCTTGCAAATAAATATGGGATTGGGTTTGCGGATTTAGAAACAAAAGAACCCATGCACGTTAAACAACCCTGCCTGTGGCATGGGAGAGAAGAAAAGTCTCTTTACAGAGTCCTGATAAAGATGTTGTCCAGAATCAGGGAAATATATGGTACTGATTACGACGTCAGTAATTTTATCTGAAACTGTCTTTTCTCTGTATTATTTATGGCTTGGTCATGAAGTGCAGAGACGGCTGTGAGTTGCCGAGTAAGTTATCTGGACGAGTTATGGGACGGCGGTTTTTCTGAAAAAATAAAATTTATATCCGGCAGACGAAAACAGGCTTAATTTTTCGTCAAAAAAGTATAACTGATTTTTTCTTTTTTGGAAAAATCCCTGAAAAACCGCCACTGTAGAAAATTTATGAAAAATGTTCAAAAAATAGGTAATTGACGGCGTGGCACTGGAAAATGAAATGGGGGTATCAGGCGTGGGTTGGTTCAAAGGTTCATATAGGGAAGGAGAGGTTAATGGCAGTCAGCAGTTTTATACTTTGCCATCAGTTCATTTTCGAGAAGCTATTTATAATCATTTTTTCTCTCTGAAAGGATTCCAGTAAGAGAATCCGTAAGATAAGAGACGGCAGTATCTTTGGGAATAAATCTGCCGATTTCTTCGCCATTCTTTGTAACTACGACTTCATTCCCGGCTAAGACGATATCTAAATATTGAGAAAAATTATTCTGCATTTCCGTTACAGTTGCGATAGCTTTTACCATGTGAGATTCCTCCTTTTTGTGTCCTGCTTTTATTATGCTGTTTATCAGCGGATTTGCAGGCGGTATCCTCAAAATTTCATTATTATTTTATTCTGCTGAAGAAGGGGCACTTACAAGCTCCTTTTTTAATGGATACAAACCCGACAAATTTCCAACTGAAATTTTGGTCATTCTAGCCCCTTTCTTTTTTCTCCTGCCAGAGCTAGGATATCAGACAAGTTCGTAAAAGTGTCGGGATTGTGCGGAAACATAGGAGCTATAGCGCAAAATTCTGGATTCGGCTGTATATGCCCCATACAGCCCGTTCTCTTGCTCAGTGGGGAAATGTCCGGCTCATGCTCTGAAAAGCCGATACAGGGGCAGATATGGCGGTGTGTTTCTGAAACCGTCCAGAATAGCCGTATTCGTTCTGGTTCTGGTCGTTCGGAAAACCATACATTTTCGGAATCACAAATCCCCTGCCAGAACATAGTGAAAAAGCGTCCGTTATCGTGGTGAATGGAATTAACGGACGTTCACATCCAGGCAGGACTTTTACGAACGGTCTTATCTCTGTAAAAACAGGAAGGTGGTGAGATTGTGGATAAGAAGGTATTTGGATACGCCAGAGTATCTACGAAAAAACAGGCGGAGGACAGACAGATTGAGGCACTGCTCGAATACGGCATAGAGGAGCGCAATATCATCATAGACAAGGAGTCTGGAAGGGATATGGAAAGGAACGGCTATCAGTCCTTGAAGAATGCACTCCTGCGCCGGGGCGACACTCTGGTTATCAAGGAGCTTGACCGTCTGTCAAGAAACAAAGCGGATATCAAAGCGGAATTGGAATCGTTAAAGAGTATGGGGGTATCAGTCAGGATTCTCAATATCCCGACTACACTGGCGGAATTTTCAGAAGACCAGTCGTGGATTATGGATATGGTGAATAACATACTGATTGAGGTTCTCGGCAGTATCGCAGAGGATGAACGCAGGCGGATACATCAGCGTCAGCGCGAAGGCATTGACTGTGCATTGGATAAAGGCATTGTCTTTGGCAGACCTCAGATTCAGTTTCCGGAGAACTGGCAGTGCGTGATGGAACAGGTGAAAAACAAGGAGATAACTTCTGTGACGGCAATGGAACTTTTGAACTTAAAGAAAACGACCTATTATAAACTGCGTAAAATGAGTGCATGATGATGGAGCGTGAGACTGGGAAACCGCTTGATTTATATGGAGGAAAAGATGAGCGTATTTGGAAGAGAACGACTGACGGAGATATTTAACGATACGTGTTATCTCTGCAGAAATGACAGTCTGCTGAAAGAAATGGTGGATAGTGCAAATAAAAAGCAGATGGTGATTCTGGAGGGCGATAAGGTCATCCGTTCGGAGAAGAAATTTGAAGAGCCTGCAAAGATTGTTGTTTCTAAGAAGAGGACTTTGGAGGCTTCAAGGGCATACAGTACCAAAGAGGTATGCGTCCATAACTTTGCTTCTGTCACAAATCCAGGAGGAGGGGTGGAGCGTGGCGCAGTTGCACAGGAAGAATGTATCTGCAGGAGCAGTACGTTGTTTTTTAATCTGACCGCCCCGGAAGCAATGGAAGGTTTTTATTATCCTCACAGGAAGGTACGCAGACCGCTTGGCAGTGATGATTGTATTTATACACCGAATGTCATGGTATTTAAGACGGATGTTTCCTTTCCGGAGATACTGCCAGTGGAAGAATGGTACAGTATAAATGTGATTACCTGCTCAGCCCCTAATCTCAGGGCATATCAGGGGCGTATCTCCCAAAAGGAGTTAATGGAACTGCATAGAAAGCGGATGAGGCGTATTCTGGATATAGCGAAGGAACGGGGAAACACTGTAGTCATACTTGGAGCCTTCGGATGCGGTGTATTCCAGAATCAGCCGGAGGTTGTGGCTGAAGCTTATGCTTCAATCGTGGAAGAATACCGTTACGACTTTGAGGTTATTGAATTTGCTGTGTATTGTACGCCGAAGGATACAAGGAATTATGACGTATTTAAGAGAAGGCTGAACGTATATCAAAAATAACTATGGGGGTATCAAGAAATGAATTTTTATATAGCGGATATGCACTTGGGGCATGAGAATGTCATTCCGTATGATAACAGACCGTTTCGGAGCGTGAATGAGATGAATCGGGCATTGATTGATAACTGGAATCGAAAGGTAGGGAAGGATGATGATGTGTATATCATAGGAGATTTCAGCTATCGTTCAGAGACAGATCCGGCGTGGTATCTGGAACAACTTAAGGGAAAGAAACATCTGATACAGGGGAATCATGACGGGGAACTGCTTAAGAACAGTAAAGCTATGGAGTATCTGGTTTCTGTAGATAAGATGCTTTTTGTAAAAGACGGGAGAGAGCGTATCGTTCTGTGTCATTTCCCTGTTGCGGAGTGGAATGGATTTCGTCATGGAGCGTGGCATATCTACGGACATATCCATGGGTGGAGGAGCAGGACTGCTGAGTTCATGGATGCACAGGGGAAGGCATTAAATGCAGGCTGTATGCTGAATGGGTATGAGCCTGTGACCTTTAAGGAATTGGTAAAGAATCATAAAAGGAAAAATGGTCTGTATTTATGAGCAGGCATGAAGCAGTGCCTATTGGATGTCTGAAAGTCATAAAACATTGGGGGTATGGGAGAGGTGTTCCGTATTTCCCGATATCGTTTAAGGTTGTCCTAAGTTGTTATGGTGTATGTTCAAACGTTTATGGTAAGTGAGTAATGTTTATGGTAAGTGAGTAATGTTCATGGTAAGTGAAATTTGTTATAGGTTATGAAGAAGTGTTCTGGCTTTTCTTAAATTGTTTCTGTTTCAAGAGTCTGTCCTCTCTGGGACTGTTGTAAACCCCAAAACACAGGGCTTAAATATATGATGCAAGGTATGTTTCTGGTATTTCATTTTGTACCGCTGATATCAATGTACTTCTTTCAAAAGATTTTGGAAGGAGTGCGTTGTTATGCAGAATTGTAGAGGTTGGTTTATTGATTTTCTTGCTGAGATGGTGGGGAAATATGCCAGTGCAGAAAATGCAGGCTGCGAGTTAGGCGATGTAGAGGATGAGGCAGAGAGAAGTGTGGATGAGGGCGAGAAAGGCGGTGTTGCGTTATGATGAAAACGTGCGTGTTTTATACAAGAGTTTCTACTGAGATGCAAGTGGACGGGTATAGTTTGTCCGCCCAGATAACGGTATTGGAAAACTATGCAAAGAGTAATGGTCTCGAAGTCGTAGAACGTTATCAAGACGCAGGGAAATCTGGTAAAGACATCGAGGGCAGACCAGAGTTTATGCGTATGTTGGCGGATATCTCCAACCATGTGATAGATGTGGACTATGTGTTGGTATTTAAACTGTCACGTTTTGGTCGGAGTTCACTGGATACGCTGACTTCGCTTAAAACTCTGCAGGAAAATAATACGGAGCTTATCTGTGTACATGATGGTATGAATACGTCAGATGCAATGGGAAAACTGTTACTTACTATATTATCCTGCATTAGTGAAATGGAACGGGAGAACATATTGATACAGTCAATGGAGGGGAAAAAGGAAAAAGCAAGGCAGGGAAAATGGAATGGAGGACATGCGCCGTATGGATACAGGATAGGGGAAGATGATATTTTGTATGTGGTTAAGGAGGAACGACCTGTTATTGAAATGATTTTTGATATGTATGTAAATAAAGGTTGGGGGTGTCAGAAGATTGCCGGTTATTTGAACGACATAGGAATCGCAAAAAACACACATGGCTATAAAAACAAACTGGAAATATGGACAACAAATACCATCAGAAACATTGTTGGCAGCGAGGTTTATTATGGGATGATAACCTATGGGAAACACGTTAAGAAACGGAGTGAAGATGGTTCAGATATAATAGGGCTTGCAGATGAATATATGTTGGAGAAAGGATTGCATGAAGGAATCATTTCAGAGGAAATGTGGCAAAAAGCGAAAGAGATACGGGAGTTTAGACGAGAGAGGCACGAAATGAGCTTAAGGTCAACCGGACGGGCAAGCCTTTTGTCGGGTATTTTAAAATGCCCTGCCTGTGGGACATCTATGCATATGAGTGTATATAGGAATAAAAAGGGAGACGAATATTTCTACTATAGATGTGAACACAGCAAAAAGCTGACGGGGCAAAAATGTAACTATACGAGACATCTTAGGCAGGATGAGTTGGACAGCCAAGTGTTTCAGGCTGTTTCAATGATGGTGGATTATGGGCAGTTTGCCAAAGAAGTCCATAATAAACTGGTGCAGGAAGTTGATGTGAAGCAGTTGGAATTACAAATCCAAACGGCTAAGAAGGCGTTGAAAAGCACCAGACTCAATAAGAGGCAACTGGAAGTAGATATGGATAATCTATCTTATGATACTCCGCATTACGAAAAAAAGCGGAAGGATTTGGAACGGAGACTGGAAGATTTGTATGACAGGGAAGAAGAACAGGAAGATACCTTAGTAAGCCTTGAAGCCAGATATGCCAATGTCAAAGAAAATAAAATTAAAGAAGATACGGTGTATGATATGCTGAGAAATTTTACGACGCTCTATGATAAATTTTCTGACAAGGAGAAGAAGCGGTTTTACAATCTGCTGATAGAAAGAATAGATTTGTACGAGGAGCCGTTGGATAATGGTCAGAGAGTAAAGAGTATCCGTTTTAAATTTCCGTTAACCGGTGAGAATGATGGAGTCGTGAAAACATATGATGCAGGCAATCTGTTGGATATTAAGGTAGAAGTTCCTAAGCTGGATATGCAACCTGCAAAACCTGCCACTTACAATCAGATAATACAATATGTGAAAGAGAAATATGGAGCAACCATATACAAAACTTATATAACAGATGTAAAAAGTATGTATGGCTTGAAAACACGCCAAGACCCTGCGCACCCAAAAAAGCGGAGACATTGTCCGAGAGAGGCTGAGAAATATATAGTTGATGCGTTAAAACATTTTGGAATCCTGTAATTGGGGGTATCAGGTCAATGTATGCTTTTATTGGGAATGGGGGTTGAGTGTTAAAACTCTTGTATATCAAGGCTTTTGATGTTAAAATAATAATGATATTTATTATTAAATGCAGCAAAATATTTTAACAAGAGGGGGATAGAGATGTACTGTAAACAATGTGGGAGCAAAATAAAGGAAGGATGTGTTTTTTGCTCTCAATGTGGCATGGAAGTAGATAAAATACCTCTAAAGAAAAAACACAAATCGAAAAAATGGCTGTATATTCCTATAATAGCAGTAATTTTTTTGATTATAGCTGCAGGAGCATTGATTCTTAAAGGAAAGACATCTTTTTCTTCTGATAAAGAATACGAGTATGCGGCTAAATTTGAGAAAATAAGCATGGATGAGGAGCAACAAGCAGAATATCAGTTGTTGATGGAAGAATTAAGAGATGGGATCACAAAAGGCAGCCCAAGAAAAATCGAAGTATCATGTGATAAACTGGACATTTTGTTTCTGGAATATGAACAAAATAATATTGAGCTAATAGAAGCGAGTAACCGAGAACTTGATAGCTATATTTCAACAGGATTATTCGATGTAGAAACGCAGTTAATTGAACAATACAGGAATAACGCAGATACATATCAGAATGAAAAAAACTACCGTGGTGCGTTAGAGGAATACCGCAAATGTAAATCTTTATATGAAAACGCAGAGAATTCTCAAGAATTTCAGTTTAGGGTAGAACAAATAGATGCCCTCTCTTTTCCTAATATAAAATTGTACGTTAGCGCCTATGAAAAACAAACTGATATTTGCGTATCCATTGATAGAA
>OFFK01000445.1_pt1 | contig 36422 bp, 29 predicted proteins | sample 1521361 | NCBI WGS metagenome assembly OFFK01 (sample SAMEA3504096, study PRJEB24116) | mouse gut metagenome | biome: mouse gut; feature: mouse-associated habitat; material: faeces | place: Denmark | collected 2011 | reverse complement strand
GTCAGCGTTATGCAGTCTGGTTTCACGGCAAGTGAAATCGTTAAGCAGTATAAAAGCAGCAGCATGGGCTCCCCCTGTACTGTCCCGGATATCTCCATCCTATCCCTCCGCTCTTTTTTCAGGCTTCATCTCCTGAACTTCAAGTTGTCAATCCATATGATATCGGTCTGAGCGTTGTAGGTTCCCTCCAGCGCCTCGCCGTCAGGGTCAATCACCAGATTCCCTTCCCCGTCAATGGTGAATGCACAATCCTTATGGGAACCCCCTTCTGACACCCTCACGGTGCCGTTATCGGAGAATTCCAGTTCCTCGCCCCTGTTGGTGGAATAGGTTCCGTATGGCGTGGGGACATCTACTGCCTCCATAGTTCCGCCCGTTATCATTGCCTGCAAATTTCCCTGATTCACCTCATACCAGACGATAGGGATTTCGGTTCCGGAAGTGAGGGTTTTATAATCGGGATTCACTGCCTCTGTATCCGTAAATTCCCCTGTCAGCAGGTTCCACGCGTAGGTATGCCCATTTCCCACCTCCGCCATTGTAAGCAAGATGCCAGTGTCGTAGTAATGCCAGGAATTCGCGTCCAGGGGCTGGTATACGTTATCTCCGTCAAAATCCCATGTCTCCCCTGTGCCCCTGTCGTATTTCAGGACATTGAATATGGTAATCCAGATGGGTTTTTCGTAATAGTCAAAGGTGTCGGTGGTTCCGAGCAGAATCTCATCTTCCCCATCCTGGTCGATATCCAGCAGTGCAAAATACTGTCTGCCGTATTCCACCCCCTGAGGATAATAGGCACTGTTTCCCGATGAGTTCAGCAGGATATCGCTGAGCGAGCCGTCCCCTGATGCCTGTCCCGACTGATTCTCCACTACATCCTCTCCGAACTCCATAGAAATCATCTGGAACCCAAAGAGGCTGGCATCGTTTTTTGCCACAGTAATGGTATACGGAAACCCCGCCTCAAAGTCGTCAGAAGCCTCCGATAAGAAATAGGTACCGGATATTCCGTAAACCCCCTCTGACATCTGTACCGCAGTGTCAATCACATTCTCATCATGGGAAATCGGCTCGCCTACCATGCTCAATACAACCTTATCCCCTTCATAATACGCAGACAGATCCGCATCCTCTATGCCGAACACATTCTTCAGATAGGACTTCATGTCTTCTATCTCAAAATACTTTTTGAGCGTCTGCGGCTCCACTTCCATTGCAGGCAGACGGCGCAGATAGGAATCATCTGTCTGTGCGAAGCACCCCATCATGTCAATCAGCCTCATAGCCGCTTCCAGGTCGCTGACAGGGTAGGAATTCCCGTACATATCATCTGTAAAGAGGTAACTGTTCAACGTGAATACGCTGGTCATCACCTGCAGGCTTTCCTGCTCCTCCTCCGACAAAGCAATCTCTGTTTCCACTGTCGATGTTTCCTGCGGCTTTGGGGACGCTTCCGGCTCTTGGGATTCCGGGGACCCTAAAGATTTTTGGGATTTCAGGAATTCCACAGCATCATCATAGGACATCTGATTGTATATCTCCACAATGGCCGGGTCATCCATCCTCTCCTCCAGAGCCCCCGGCTCCTGCATCATGTTTAAGTTCTCCATGACTTCGGCACTGTCATCGTTCCATGCCCTTTCCCGATTGCCGTTTTCCCTGAACTCCCGGAACCTCTCATCAATGTCCCGCTTTGTGATGTCCGTGTACTCTATCACATTGAATCTCTGATATGCTTCATGGGTGTAGCCATCCGCGAACAGCTGGGGGATTTTTACTTCCCCTTCCAATCCTATACGGTCATAGCTCCAGCTGATTGGGTTGGTATCCGCCTCAAAGACGCAGGCAATCGCCTCCTTGGTTTCGCACTCTCCATTTTGGAACTCTGTAGAGGTAAATCCATGGTTATAGCCCTCTTTCCCGCTCTCAGTGGTGACAACCGTCCCGCACAGCCTCAATATACGGTCCACGTTCACGTCATAACCGTAGTGATAGACATTTTTTACATGGGAGCCGGGAAAATCCATTTCTTCCACGGCATCAAGCTCAAAGGCGGCGGGCTCCTCATACGCATCGCTGTAGCGTATCGACATGGACCCGTCCTGGTTCAGCACAATCAGCTCCGGTATCCCGTCCTCCTCAAAATCATTTAAGTCGAATCCTGCTGCCCTGTCGCTTCTAAGCAGATAATTCCGGAACTCTTCCTCCCATGGTTCCCCCCCGTCCTGCATGGCCACATAGGCGGCGGTGCCCGCGGCAATCACCGCTCCTGCCCCTATGGCTCCCGCGGTCACCTTTGCCTTTGCGGACGCTTCCGCCATTTTCCCAAGCAGATGCTTCATCCCCATTTTCCCGGCCGCAGCCACAGAGCCCTGCACGGCTGCCGCGACGGACACGGGCACGGCACAGGCGGAGACGTCCTCCTGGAAAAGCATCAGCAGCACAGGCGCCACGCTGTAGAGCTTTGTGCCCTGCCTCTTCTCCAGATCCAGCACGCCGTCCTTAATCTTCGCCCTTGCCCTGGACAGGTTGGTCTTCACCGTGTTCTCCGGGATGCCCAGTTCCTTTGCGATTTCCGACTGCTTCTGTTCGTTGTAGTAATACGCGATGATGCAGAGCTTCTGCATCTGGGTAAGCTGGGTGTCTATGATCTCCCTGACCATGCGCTGTTTTTCCCTGTCCTGCATGATTCCTTCCGGGATGATGTCGTCCTCGTCCGCAAGGTTCGTAAAGGTGTCGTCCTCCTCGTTCAGGAGCACGTACTTCTTGTTCTTCTTCAGCCATGCGTAGCATTTCCTGGTGGCGATGGTCCCCGCCCAGGAGAGGAAGCTGGCCTCATCGCCCAGCTGGCCTATTTTTTTGCTGATTTCCACATAGGTGTCCTGCATGATGTCGCAGACCGTATCCTGGACATTGTCATTGCCTCCCATGACTTTATAGATACAGGTGTAGACATATTTGCTGGATTCCTCATAGAGCATGGTAAAGGCCTGTTTGTTTCCTTCTCTGTAGCTTTGCACTGCCTGTTTCAATTTCATTGTCGGTTCCATAAAATCCGCTCCCTCATAAGTAGTTTAGGTTCTCATCTCTTTCTCTTCATATAAACGATTCCTGCTGCCACTGCCAGCACGGCCACCGCCGCCATGATGATGACGACAGGGGCGCTGCTGTTTTCTTCCGCAGCCTCCTCCGCGCTTTCCGGCTCTGTGCTTTCCATGCTTTCCTTTTCTGCATCTGCCCCATCTTCAGTGGCACCGCTTTCCTCCGGAGCCTCACCGGCCGCTGCCTGTATCATCGCTTTCTCGGCTGATTCCGCACTGTTCTCCGCAGTCGATTCTGTGCCGGCGGCTGCCGTCTCCGTGCCGGTATCCGCCTCCGGCTCGTAGCTTTCCGTTATCTCCGATTCCCAGCCCATGTCCCACATGACGACTACCCGCGCCCGGCCTGCCGTATCTACAACATGGATGCCAAGATTCAGCCCCAGGAAGGCCACATCCCGCTCCCCGTCCTGTGCCGTCCTGGTCTCTGTGGGCTCTATCCCGTTCTCCTGGGCATATTGGAGCGCGTCCGCCGCAAAGGCTTTTCTGGCCGCCTTGTCCGACTCCATATTGACGGTATAGACCTTGCTGTCCGCATCCGTCATGCCGCTCTCATATTCCGTGGGCGTCAGCATGGCGATGGCGTTCTCATTTGTCTCCAGGAAGTCCTTCCACTCCTCCGTGGCCATATATACCGAGGTCTCGCCGCCTGCCGCAATGCAGTCGAGCACCTCATAGACCTTGTATTCATACCCGGCGACCACGTTTTTGACGGTGATATCTCCGGAAAAGTCCCCGTCTGCCAGCGCCGTGTGCGACAGGGATGCCGCCAGCAGCACTGCCGCAAGTGCTGCGGCGAAGCCTTTGAATCCTTTTCTGTTTCCTGTGTTTTTCATGTCGTTTTTCTCTCCTCTTCCTCTTGTTTTTCTTGTGATTCCTACCAGGAATTCTCAATTCTACTCCCCTATAGATTATAGCGCGCCTTGCCATACGGCGCAAGTGGATATATAAGCAATAAATAGCATGTATAATATGTAATGAATTGGCAACATTTTATATTGATACTAAAATGAATCTGTAAAATTTCACTGCACCCGGAGGTCTATGGAAATGATTTCTTATGAGCCACTATGGTCTACCATGGAAAAGCGCGGCATCACCAAGTACCAGCTTATCTACCATTGGGGGATGAGCAGCAATACCCTGCGGAGGATGGGGCACGGAGAACCTATAAGCTCCAACACTCTGAACGAATTGTGCCTGATCCTGGACTGCGGGGTAGAGGGCATCCTGCGGTTCCATGCAACGGAAGACGAATCGGCATCCGTAAACCAGCGGAAAGCGGAAATCAGCAATCTCCGGAAAAAGATTCGGAAAAATGAAACCTGACCCCCCTATTTTTTCACCATGCCGCATATCAGCCTTATCGTATCGATAGCGAAAAACACGGCTCCCACCGTAGCCCCCACGAGCATCGCCACCGCTAGCCGCATCGCGGTCCCATTGAAGCCGCCGGGATGCAGCTCTTCGCCTGTCTCTTCATCGATGGGCGCTCTCCCGACCTCTGCCATGACCCTTTTCCCATACCAGAGGCCGCCTATCATGAAGCTTGTCACGATGGAGCCCAGGAGCTCGTGGGTCAGGAAATATCCCAACCGGTGCTGCCTGAATATCACATCCAGCAGCAGCACCCCGAAGAACAGGCCTGCTGTGATTGCCGGTTTCCTTATCCTCTGCCTCACTGTCCCGATGTCGCTTTTCATAAATGGTAACATGATTTTTCTCCTTTTCTCTGTTCGTTTTTTCAGGTTTTTCATCCTGTTATATAAGGGAGCATCCCTTTCTCAAAAAGGTTTCACCTAAATTCAAATTTTTCAGGTTTTTTATAAAATTTCTTATGGGCTCTCGATTCTGTGGTAAGCGGCAAAGCTTTTTGCCATGACTGCCAGCCTCCCGTAGATTTTTTCCCGCTCCCCGGAGCCGCTGCCGCAGAATGGCCTATAGGCCTCAAACAGGGGATCCTCCTGGGTAAAAAATTCCCACCACTGCCCGAAGGACAGGGGCTCTATCCCCGCATCCATTGCCATATCCGCAAGGTAGGCCACAATAGGAATGCTGATTTTTTTCAGATGCCGGTTCCTCTCCGGAAAGGCATCCGTCAGGTATTGGATTACGGATCTGAGCATGTTGCTCTGTTTATCGCTGTAAACCTCCCGTATGCTCCGCGCATACTCCGATACGGAATCCTCCGAAAAATCTCTCAGCGCAAAGCCTGGCAGATATCTGGTGTCAAGGAGCATCATGCTCTGCAAAAGGCAGGACCGGTGGTCCCCTGCCCTTAGCTGTTGTCCTGTAAAGCTGCAGCTTTCCGTAAAAAACCCGGACTGCAGAATTTCATGGAGCATCCCTGATAATCTTCTTCCGTCCACAAAGAATCTCTCCCTCCTGAAATGAACTTGTTCCTTTTCTTTATATAAGGGAGCGCGGGAAGCTTCGAAAGGTTTCACAAAAAGTTCGAAAATCAGCAAAAAAGAAGAACCAGGAATCATTCTTTTAGATTCCTGATCCTATGTCAAGAAATTCGATGTGATGTCTAAACAGAATCTCCAGACTGCACCTGCACTGGCGGCTTGGGCGCCCTCTTTGCCAGCCTCCGCCGTCAGGGTGGACGGTATACCGGTCTCCAGAATGCTGGCCAGCCTTCTGGAGACCCATTTATACTGCTTAACAATTTCACTTGCCGTGAAACCAGACTGCATAACGCTGACCGGTTCAAGCGCATGATTACATTAGGCAGTCAGCTTTATGCAGTATAAATCAACGAAACAAAATACTCCAGCACCCGCCTCCCGTCCGTCCCCGACCTCTCAAAATCAATCCTCTCCGGATGCCACTGTACCCCCACGACAGGCAGGCTCCCATGGCCTATGGCCTCGATGCACCCATCCAACGGACAGCGCGATGCCACCGACAGCCCCTTTCCCAGCCTGGCGACCGCCTGATGGTGGGCACTGTTCACAGTGGCTTCACCGCCGTACAGGCCGTACAGCCAGGATTCCTGTTCGATTACGGAACCGTGATACTTATCCCCTTCCTCATACCGATGCCGCTCCCCCATGTCCGGCTCCAGATCCTGCACCAATGTCCCTCCCAGCCCCACATTGATGATCTGCAGCCCCTTGCAGATGCCCAGGACAGGCATGCCGGTCTGCACCGCCAGGTCGAAGGCCTGGAGCTGCAGGATGTCCAGCTCTGTGTCGATGTCGGCGGAGCCGTGATTGCGCTCTCCGTAGAAGGCGGGAGTGATGTCGCCTCCGCCCGGAAGCAGCAGCCCGCGGCACTCGACTATCTCTGACGCGAGTAATGTCACCACGGGCACGGCCCCGATGGATTCCACATATCTGACATAATTCGTTGCCTTCTCCGGCTTTCCTGCGATGGCTATCTTCATAAAAGTTTTCCTGCCTTCCGGGCCCCGGGCCCTGCACCATGATAGGATCATCTCTTTGATTCTATTATCGACTTTTTCATTATATACCCTCCACGTATAAGATACAATTCGAAAACGGATAATGATAGTGGACATTTCCGCCTGATTGAGATATAATGACGTTGGCATGAAGGCAAACTTCAAAACCATCGCAGGAGAGTCCGCTGCAGGATTGCCTGTTGGAGCAGACCCGCTGCGGTGGAGGGGCCGAAGGAGGCAATTGCCGGCCCGGGAGCCGGATTTGATAACTGACAGTGATGAAGAATAAGAAGATAAATTTAACAGGAAATCGGCAGAGGGCAGCCCTTGTCCTCTCGTTTCTGATTCCGTCCATGGTCATGCTGGCATTGTTCGTGGTGAACCGGATCTACCCCTTTGGGGACAGGAGCTTCCTGTTTTCCGATATGTACCACCAATACATGCCTTTTTTCAGTGAGCTGCTCCACAAGGTGAGGGGAGGGGAGAATCTGAGCTTCTCCTTCAACGTGGGGATAGGCTCTAATTTTCTTGCGCTTTTTGTATATTACCTGGCAAGTCCTTTCCACATATTTTCCCTGCTGGTGCCGGAGAGCTACCTGATGGAATTCATGAGTTACCTGATCGTGCTCAAGATTGGGCTGGCGGGGCTGACCTCGTATCTCTATCTCAGGAGGCGTTCCGGGTTGTCCGGGGCAGGCAAAGGGGACGCTCTGTCCGCCGGTTCCGGAGCAGGAGGGGAAATGGGCGCGCTGTTCTTCTCCTGTTTCTACGCGCTGTCCGGCTTCATGGCCGCTTACAACTACAATATCATGTGGGTGGACTGCGTGGTATTGCTGCCTTTGATCGTCCTGGGGCTGGAACGGCTGGTGCGGGAGGGGCGCTGCGGGCTGTACTGCGTCACATTGGCCCTGTCCATCTTCACGAATTATTACATCTCCATCATGATCTGCATCTTCCTGGTGCTATACTTCGGGCTGCTCCTGGTGACGGAGAGGCGCGGCATGAGGGACATCTGCAGGCGGGACGTCCCTCGCTTTGCCCTGTACTCCCTTCTGGCGGGAGGCATGGCGGCGATGCTGCTGGTCCCCGAGGTCTGCGCCATCCTGCGGACGGATTTCGGGGACATGGACTTCCCGGAGAAGATAGAGTCCTATTTCTCCATCCTGGATATGCTGGCCAGGCACTGCGTGTGCGTCTATACGGAGCGGGGGCTGGACCACTGGCCCAATATCTACTGCGGCAGCGCGGTGCTGCTGATGATACCGCTGTACCTGATGAACAGGCGCATCTCCATCCGGGAGAAATTCTGCCGCATGGGGCTGGCAGGATTCCTGCTGCTTAGCTTCGGCACCAATATGCTGGACTTCATCTGGCATGGCCTGAACTATCCGGATTCCCTGCCGGCGAGACAGTCCTTTGTCTATATCCTCCTGGTGCTGACCATGTGCCATGACGCGTACCGGCATGTGCGGGAGCTGGAGGGGCAGCAGATTCTGTACGGATATCTGTGGGCGGCGGGCTTTTTCCTGTTCTGCGAGAAGTTCGTGGACCATGAGGACTTCGAGTGGGGCGTGAAGCTGCTGACCCTTGCTTTCGTCAGCCTTTACGCGGTGCTCCTCTACCTGTACCGGACCAAAGAGGACGGCACGCTGCACAGAGGGCTGGCCGTAATGGCGCTGACGATCGTGGTGGCGGAATGCACCGTCAATACTTATGTCACCAGCCTGGGCACGGTGAGCCGCAGCGCCTACCTGGGGCAGCAGGAGGACTATAAGGCGCTGTACCAGGAGACGAAAGGCCGGGAAGAGGGGTTCTACCGGCTGGAGAAGTTCACCAGGAAGACGAAGAACGACGGAACCCTCACAGGCTACCCCACGGCCAGCCTGTTCTCCTCCACGCTGAACTCCCAGGTCATGGACATGTACGAAAGGCTGGGCATGCGCCACAGCAAGGTGTACTACGGTTTTGACGGTGCCACGGCGCTCACCTCCGCCATGCTGAACGTGGCATACATGTTCGGGGAGTCGGCGGACTATGAGAACGGCCTTTACACCCTGATTGGGCACAGCGGGGACATTTTCCTCTATCAGTGCAATGCCGCGCTGCCCTTCGGCTATGTGGCCCCTGTGGGATACGATTTGCCGGAGGGGTATGAGGACCAGGGGCTGAAGCTCCAGAACCAGATGGTGAATGACCTGGGAGTGGAGGGGGTTCTGTTCCGGAAGGAGGAGGGCGAGCAGCGGGGGGACAATGTGGAATTCACTCCTCAGGAGGGCGGGTACTATTACGCCATCCTCACGGCCTCCGGCACGGGCAAGGTGGACTGTATCGGCGGCAGCACGGTGGAGGAGAAGTACAAAGACCTGAAGGACGGGTCGATTCTGTACCTGGGATATCTGGAAAAGGAACAGACCGTCACCCTGACCAATGGGGATGAGGATGACGAGACACCGAAGGTCCAGGCGGATATCTACCGGATGGACCAGGCGGTGCTGTGGGAGGCCTTGGAGCTGCTGTCGGCCCGGCATATGGAGGATGTGGAGTGGAAGAACGACACCCTGACAGGCAGCCTGGGGCTTGCGGAAGCGGGGCGGGTAATCCTCTCCGTGCCCTATGAGGCCGGGTGGCAGGTGAGGGTGAACGGGGAGGAGGCCCGGGGGGAGCTGTTCGGCGGCTGCCTCATGGCCTTCGACTTAGAGCCGGGGGAGTACCGCTTCGAGATGAAGTACGTGCCGGAGGGCTCCGGCGCAGGAATCATGGTGAGCATCATGAGCATCGCGGCATTCTGCGGGATTACGGCATTGCGCAGGCGGCGGGGAAGGCCGCAGAAACCTGTGGAGACGGAGCGGAATGACCGGGCGGCGGCTTGCGGGGCAGAGGCGAAAGAGGGCGCAGGCAGGGAGGACACATAAGAGCGGCAGGAGAAAAAGGGGCCCGGAGCGCGAGGGCCGCAGAGCGCCGGGGCTGAGAGGAAGGGTTCTTCACGAGGGATCAATCCCCCCAAGGGGAATGATAATAGGAGGAGAAAAGAAAAAGAAATGAAGACAAAAGTGGAAAATGCGGTAATGGACACCGCGAAAAGAACAGCCATGGTCCTGGTGGCGGCAGTCATCACGGCCGTGAACCTGAAGACCTTTGTGCGTACGGGGGGACTGATTCCCGGGGGGTTCACGGGACTGACCAGGCTCCTGCAGGAGATCTGCGACATGGTGTGGGGGTTCGAGCCTCCCTTCTCCGTCATCAACCTGACCCTGAACGTGGTTCCCGCCGTGGTCAGCTACAAGTTCATCGGAAAGAAGTTCACCATGTTTTCCTGCCTGATGATCGTGGTATCCGGCCTGATCACTGACCTGATTCCCAGCTACGCGGTGACCACGGACACGCTGCTGGTGGCGGTGTTCGGCGGACTGTTCAACGCGGTGGCCATAGGCATCTGCCTGGCGGCGGGGGCCACGGCGGGGGGCACGGACTTCATCGCCATTTTCCTGTCCGAGAAGATGGACATCGATTCCTGGAACTATATCTTTGCCGGGAACGTGGTGATACTGTGCATCGCAGGAGCGCTGTTCGGCTGGGAGAAGGCGCTTTACTCCATCATTTTCCAGTTCACATCCACCCAGGTGCTGCACACCCTCCACAGGCGCTACCAGAAGCAGACGCTGCTGATCGTGACGAAGAAGCCGGAGGAGGTCTATGAGGTGATCAAAGAGATGACCAATCACGACGCCACGCTGATCAAGGGGGAGGGCTGCTACATGAAGCAGGAGTGCAACATCCTCTACTCCGTGGTAGGCCGGGACGAGGTGCGCAAGGTCCTGAACCGTGTGCGGGAGACGGATCCCACGGCCTTCGTGAACATGATCCGCACGGAGAACCTGTCGGGGCGGTTCTACCAGAGGCCTAACGACTGAGGGACGACAGAGCGGATTGATGCCGCGGCAGCAGGGAATTTGGAATGGGATTCCCTGCCGCTGCGGCATTTTTTTTGCTTTTTCGCTATCCTTGTCAGAGGCTGTTGACATTGTAGACAGTCTATGGTACTATATGTTTACAATGTAGACACCAAAGCGGATTCAGAAAAGGACAGAGGCGGGCTCCTGCAGCGGGAAGGCAGGACATCTGCCAAAAGAAAGGCGAATTGCATGAAGGCACTGAGCGAAGCGGAATGGAATATCATGGAGAGCCTGTGGGAGGAGTGCCCGAAGGTGGGCAGCAGAATCGTGGCGGACATGGCGGGCCGGGTAGGGTGGAGCCGGAGCACCACGCTGACCATGCTGAAGCGGATGGCGGAAAAGGGGCTGATCGCCTGCGAGGACAATGGGCGCATGCGGGTCTATGCGCCGTTAGTGGAGCGGGAGGCTGCCGTGAAGAAGGAGACGGACAATTTCCTGAAAAGGGTCTACAACGGCAGCGCCAGCATGCTGGTGAGCAGCTTCATCAAGAGACAGAGGCTGTCTGCCGAGGAGCTTTCGGAGCTTCGGCAGATTTTGGATAAGGCAGAGGAAGAGCGGAATGGTTGAGTGGATGATTTCTTCGAGCGTATTGATCGTGCTTGTGATGGCCATGCGGTATTTCTTCCGGCGCAGGCTCCCCATGCGGGCCTGGTACGCCCTGTGGCTGGTGGTGGCCCTGCGGCTGCTGGTGCCGGTATCCTTTATGGAGAGCGGCCTCAGCGTCCTGAACCTTTTTGCGCTACAGGAGAGCGGAGAGGGGCAGGGAACTGGGGATTGGCCTGAGGAGAGGCAGGACAGGACAGATATGGCAGCAAAGCAGCCGGAGGGCCAGAATGGTTCGGAGCCGGAGGCAGAGCGGCAGCAGAACCGGACAGAGCAGGAGGTAATTGCCGGGCTGCCTGGCCAGAAAGGGCCTGAGATGGCCACAGGATTGCAGAATCCGTCCGGCATGTCAGAAGGTCAGACCGGGCCGGACATGGAAGCATTGAATGGAAGCGCAGATTCAGATCCGATTGGAGCGTCCGCGGCGACAGCAGACGGTACAGGATCATTGGCGGGAGAAAGCAAAGGATATAAATCGGATGTCGGAAAACCGTCAGCTTCTGTATCTGGAAGGCTACAGGAGCCGGAGTCCCCCATTCCGCCCTCCGCAGCCGATGCCGGGATTCAGGCCAAAGAGCGGGAACATTCCCTTTTCTGGTACATCTGGCTTCTGGGGGCAGCCTTTTTCGCCTGCTGCATCCTGATGATGAACGGCAGATACCGCAGAAGGGTGCGCATATCCAGAAAGCGCTGCCAGACAGGCATATCCAGTAGGCTTCCCGTCTATATATCCCCAGTGGTGGAAAGCCCATGCATGTTCGGCCTGGCCCGCCCGGCGGTATACCTGAGCAGAGAGGCGGCGCGTAAGCCGGAGGCCCTCAGGTACGTGCTGTGTCATGAGAACGTCCACTACAGCCATCGGGACAATCTCTGGGTAGTAGTGCGCATGGCATGTCTGTGCCTGCACTGGTACAACCCCCTGGTGTGGGCTGCCGCGGCCCTGTCCGAGCAGGACGGCGAGCTGGCCTGTGACGAGAGGACGCTGGAGATCCTGGGCCAGCAGGATAGGATACCCTACGGCAGGGCCCTGCTGGACTTCAGCGCCCAGGGCAGCCCATGGCAGAGGGGCTGGAAGCTTTCCACCGCCATGTCCAGCGGCAAGAAGCTGCTGAAGGAGCGGCTGATGGTCATCGTTGGAGAGCCCAGGAGACATGCGGAGGCGCTTGCCGGGGTGATGCTCCTGACGGCGCTGTGCATGGCAGTCACCTTCACCGGCAGGGTCAGCGGCCAGGAGACGGAGGAGGATGCCGCCCGGGAGGAGATGAAGGACACGGCTCCGGGGGATGCGGCCTTTGTCCGCACAGGGAGCGGAAAGGCCGGCGCCCTCGCTGCGGACGGTGCCGAGAGCACGGCCATCGTACCCGTGAGCCTGGGAGAGGGGAAGGAAGAGATGCCCGGGGAAGAACATCTCCTGAAAATCATCGGCCGGGCTGTTCCGGGCAGCGGCCAGTATCGAATCGATCAGATTGCGCTGAACAGGGTCCAGGGAAGGAGGGAGGAGCCCCTGCAGACCATCCGCCCGGAGGACGTGAGGGTTCTGTATACCAGGGCTTTAGAGGATATCCGTGGCGGCGTAGGGCAGATGTATTCTTTCACATCGGAGGAGGAGCCCCTGTACGCCAAGCCCCTGTGCAGGGCGGAGGATCTGCCCGCCCGTGAGCTGGGAAAATTCCTGGCGGACGAGAACGGACAGATTTATGCAGATGCGCTGGACGGAGGGCTGGTGGTGACGGATCTGAACTTTGACGGTTATGAGGATTTTTATCTCCAGGGTGGGACGGGGACTGTCAATATTCCGTACTATTGTTATCTGTGGAATCCACAGGGGGAAAGGTTCGAGCCCGGCTATATGATTCCCAATGTGGAGGTGGATTCGGAGGCGCAGCTGATAAAGAGCGCTACCGATGATGGCAACGGGCAGCATTCTGTGAAATATTACCGTTTTGACGAGGCGAATATCCTGCACATGGTGCGGTACGTGGAGGAGAACCAGTCCCCGGACGCGGTCTTCCCCACGCTGGACCTGACCTACTGTGAGCCGTACTATGCACTGCCAGCGGTGGACGAATGGGATTACGGCACCCGCTACGGCGGCGCGCTGACGGAGCGGTTCGTCTACTGGGCGAAGGAGGCGCTGACGGAGCTGTACGAGTGGAGCGGCACGAAGATAGACAAGGCGTGCTTCACGGTAACCCGCTTTGGAGACTTTTGCTTCGCAAACACGCCGGAAGAATTACAATCGTCTTTGATATACTATGACCGTGTGTATGGAGAGGATGCCGGGTTCGAGAGCTGCGTGAAACAGATGGGCGTGGCTACGGAGCGGACGGTGTGGTTCTCCCCTGTGATACAGTGGAACAAGCCGGAGAACCCGGACGGGATGACGGATCATGAACTGGCGGAATGGTATTTCGAGAGGGCCCCGCTGGCGGAGGGCGAGAAGCTGGTCAGCGTGGAGGGAATCGGTGAAGGAATAGGCTACGATACCTATAGCATCCTGAACATCCTGGCGGAATCGGGGAATTTCTATCAGATATATTTGAATGGAGCCACCAGGGAGATGAGCGCCATGTATGGCCCATATGAGGAACGGCCGGACTGAGCGTGAAGGAATTTTCAAGCTCTAAGCGGAGGAATGCCCAATGCGTGGGCATTTTTCCGGTTGGCGGCGGGTTGTTGATTGTGGCCCGTTAGGCGGGCGGGAGGAAGATATGAAGAAAGCATTGTGTAAATGGGCGGCGCTGTGCCTTGCGGCAGCCGTGCTGGGAGGCTGCGGCAGTGACGGCACAGGGAACGGGCTGGAGGACATGGGGGTATCGCTGACCGATGGATCGGGCGGAAACGCGGACGGGCAGGAAAGCGGCGGACAGGACAGTTCCCAGGCTCCGGCGGAAGACGGCAGCGGCAGAGCGGCCATGTATGAGGCCTATGTGAAGGTTCTGGAGGACATCTATTTCGACCAGAAATTCCCGGACGGTACGGAGCACGGCCTTCAGCCGGCCAGCGCCGACATCTCCGACAATATGTTCGCGGTATACGACATCGATGCCGATGGCAGGGAAGAACTGATTGTCTTCTATACCACCACCTATACAGCCGGGATGGTGGAGATCATATATGACTACGACAGCGGCGCGGGAGACGTGCGGGAGGAGTTCCTGGCATACCCGATGCGGACCTATTATGACAATGGCATAGTAGAGGTGGAGGCATCCCACAATCAGGGCTTGGCCAGCGATGGCGGCGCTGACGGGAATTTCTGGCCTTACAGCCTGTACCGCTATGACCCTGAGACGGATGCCTATGTATCGCTGGCCAGCGTGGACGCCTGGAGCAGGGGCTTCCGGGAGGAGGACTATGACGGGAACCCCTTCCCCCAGGAGGTGGACGCAGACGGGGACGGCGTGGTGTACTATGTGGCCACAGAGGGAAATGAGCCGGAGGCCCCTATGGACGGCGCGGAATACGACCAGTGGCGGGATTCCTGCCTGAAAGGGGCGGAGCCCATACAGGTTCCTTACGTAAACCTGACGACGGACAATATCTATGCCATAACGAATGGCAGCGCTGCGGGTGGCGGCGCTGTGGGAAACGGAAGCGCTGCGGGTGGCGGCGCTGATGGAAATGGCAATGCTGCCGGAAATGCCACGGACAGCGGTGCAGAATCTGGCAGCACCGGCGGCTCGGAGGCTCTGGCCGGGGGGCAGATTTTGGATCAGTCCTTCCCTGTGACGCTGGACGGCTGGGGAGGGGTGGTCTTCGCGCCCTTTGCGCCGGGAGACCTCATGGAGGATGAAAACGGCCATGTCTGCTTCGGGGATGTGCGCTTCGCTCTGTTCCAGGACGGGAAGACGGTCGCTGTCCTGCCCGGCGAGAACGAGGAGAACATATTCTACGGCCAGCAGTTCAAGGAGGTGCTGTCCGTAGCCTTCCAGGATTACAATGAGGACGGCAGGACGGACATCCTGGTGCTCCTGGAATACGCCGGGGTGCAGGGGGCGAACATAGACGTGCCGTTTCGCATGGTGCGGGCCTATGCCCAGGAGGAGGGAAGCAAAGACTTTTATCTGGACAGGCCGGTGTCGGAGTATCTGGGCTCCTATGCCGACAGCATGGAACAGGTATATGAGGGACTGGATGCTTACGCCGGAATCTATGCCGTGGCCACGGACAAGTCCGCCTGGGAGGTGGAGCGGTTCGCCAGGAAGGTGAAGCGGCAGATTCTGGCCGGGGATTTCAGGGGCCTGTGTGAGGAGATTGCCTTTCCGATTACCGTAGACGGTACAGTATATCAGGATCGGGAGGCCTTTTTGGGGGCGGATTTCATTCAGGATCCGAATCCGGCCTTTCTGGACGCGCTGCAAAAGGAGCCCTGCGGGAACATGTTCGTGAATTATCAGGGCATAGCCATGGGAGAGGGGGCGGTATGGATTGGAGAGATCCTGGACGAAAACCTGGTCTCCCAGGGGCTTAAGGTGTATGGGATGAACGGTTTGGGAGCAGACGGCTGACAGTATTAAAATATATGCCTTGCCATCCAATGCCCGCGCTTGTGGCCGTAAAATTTTGCACGTAATTCGAGAAAGGCTATTGACAAACCGAACCGGGGGGTAATATGTCTCTATACAAAACATAAAGACCCCAGCAAGGGCGGGGTGCAAACAGGAGGGCGGCCAGATGGCGGTAAGAAAAACGAAGAGGATGGGAATAGTGAAGAAGCTTGCGGCATTGGCATTGGCGGGGTGCATGTTCTTCGGCATAGGGAGCGAGGCGCTTGCTGCTTCGTTGAAGGATGTGTTCGACGAGCACTATTATGCGGACAGCTACGGGGACGTGAAGGAGGCATACGGCTACGACAGGGAAGCGCTGTGGAACCATTTCAGGAACTTCGGCATGAAGGAAGGGCGGAACATGAACATGTTCTTCGATGTGGCGAAGTACAGGGCACAGTACGCCGATTTGGAGGCGGTTTTCGGAGACGACTGGGGCGCATACCTGAACCACTACCTGGCCTATGGGGCGAAGGAGGGCAGGGACACGGGGACAGGGTTCGACGCCCTGGAGTACGCGGACCGCTACGCCGACCTGAAGGAGGCGTTCGGTGACGATGTGCTGGCCCTGTGGCACCACTACCAGACCTATGGAAGCGCAGAGCAGAGGGATGGTAGGGATCAGTGGATTATAGATGCAGAGCGTGAGGCACAGAGACGGGCCAGCGAAGCAGCGGGCAGCGCCGCGAAGCCGGAATCGAAGCCTGTGGTGGTGAGGCCCGGGGAGCTCCGGCCGGGGACTGACGCGGATACCGACACGGACACCACTCCCGGAGAGCCCCAGCCTGGCCCGGATACCGACACGGACACCACTCCCGGAGAGCCCCAGCCCGGTCCGGATACCGACACGGACGCCACTCCCGGAGAGCCCCAGCCCGGTCCGGATACGGATACAGACACCACACCTGACCAGCCCCAGGAGGACGGCGATGGCCCGGAGGATACGGAGACGCTGTGGCAATAGGCATTAAACGCAGACGGAAATGAATTCCTTAAAGTGGTACAGCTATATCAGAAAGGCGCTTTCTTTTAACAGAGAGCGCCTTAATCCGTGGAATGGAAAAGCGAAACGAAAGGCCTGACAGCGCCTGTACGGAGCCCAAATTTCTCCTTGACGAAACAGGAAACAATTGGTAGACTAAAGATTAAATGTAAAAGAAGAGAGAGCCCGCATAGCCCTCCCTTTCATGACAGGCGCAAGGAGATAATACAATGGATAGATATTTACAGATTGCAGACCGCTTCTGGCTGGACAGCAGAGCGATAAGAGCGGAGAGCCACGGCGGCGGACACATCAACGACACCTTTCTGGTGAAGACCGAGAAGGGGGAGAAATACTATATACTGCAGCGCATCAACACTGCTGTCTTCAAGAACGCGGAGGCCCTCATGGAGAACATCATCCTGGTGACGGACTTCCTGCGGGAGAAGATTGTCCGGGACGGCGGGGATCCCCAGAGGGAGACCATGAACGTGGTCCTGACCAAGGACGGCAAGACGCTGTACCAGGACGAGGAGGGCTGCTGGCGTGTCTATATGTTCATAGACGGAACGATGACTATGCAGACCTGCGAGAACGCGGAGCAGTTCTACCTGAGCGCCTGCGCCTTCGGACATTTCCAAAAGCTCCTGGCGGACTTCCCGGCAGATAAGCTCTGTGAGTCCATCCCTAATTTCCACAACACCAAGTCCCGCTATCTGGACTTCGAGGCGGCGGTGGAGAAGGATGTGTGCGGCAGAGCGGCTTCCGTAGCGGAGGAGATCGCCTTCGTGCGGGCCCATAAGGAGTTCGCGGCCACGCTGGTAGACATGCAGGAGAGCGGAGAGCTTCCCCTGCGGGTCACCCATAACGATACGAAGCTCGACAATGTACTGTTTGACGAAAAGACCGGAAAGCCCCTGGCGGTGGTGGACTTGGATACTGTGATGCCCGGGCTCTCCGTCAATGACTTCGGAGACAGCATCCGCTTCGGCGCCACCTACGCGGCGGAGGACGAGCCGGATTTAAGCAAGGTCAATTTCGAGATTGATTTGTTCGACTGCTATACCAAAGGGTTCCTGGGAGAGTGCGGGTCGCTCCTCACGGAGAACGAGAAGAAGATGCTGCCAGTGGGGGCCATGATGATGACCTTCGAGTGCGGCATGCGCTTCCTCACGGATCACCTGAACGGGGACACCTATTTCAAGATTCATCGGGAGAACCACAATCTGGACCGCTGCCGCACCCAGTTCAAGCTGGTAAAGGACATGGAGGCGGCCAGGGAGCTGATGGACAAAGTGGTGGAGAAATATAGCTGACGCCTCTGTGCGGGCATGCGCAAAGGCCGTATCGGATTGCCGAGGAGGGCATCAGATGCGGCCTTTGCCGCGGTTACAGAGGAGGCGCGACAGAGAAAATGCGCGGCAGGGGAAGGCTGAAAAGGGAGAAAGAAGCGCTGACTGCCTGTGGCAAAGATTGACGACTGGAAGAAAAGGGATTCGTAAGACAGAGGGCTGCTGACAATGGGAAAATGGTATGTGACAATGAAGAAGGCGGATTTTGACGGATGGGCCAGGAAATTCAATATCAGCCCGGTGGTGGCCCGGATTCTGCGCAACCGGGATCTGACTGTGGAGGAAGAGGTGGGGAAGTTCCTGCGGGGGACGCTGGAGGACTGCTACTCCCCCTGGCTTTTGAAGGATATGGACAGAGCAGTGGAACAGGTTCTTGCCGCGATAGAATCGGATATCCGTATCCGCGTCATCGGAGACTATGACGTGGACGGTATCTGTGCGTCCTATATCCTGACCAAGGGGCTGCAGATACTGGGGGCAAAGGCGGACACGGCCATCCCCCATCGCATCCATGACGGCTACGGGCTCAACGACCATCTGATAGAAATGGCCCGCCAGGACGGCATCGGCATGATCGTGACCTGCGACAACGGCATCGCCGCCGCGCCCCAGATCGCGCTGGCCAATTCCTATGGCATCAAGGTCATCGTCACGGACCACCATGAGGTGCCCTTCGTGATGGCGGCCGGAACCGCTGATGGCATTTCCGGCGGGGAGCAGGGGAATAACGGCTCTGATGGGAGGAGAGACGGCAAATCAGGAGACGTGGAGGAGAGGGCTGCGGATGGGACAGGCTGTGACGGAGGATCCTGCCGCAGGGAGCTGCTGCCCCCGGCCCTGGCGGTGATCGATCCCAAGCAGGAGCGGTGCAGGTATCCCTTCCCGAACATCTGCGGAGGCGCGGTGGCCTACAAGGTGGTACAGGCGCTGGCGGAGAGGACGGGAAGCGCACAGCTGAAGGACGCGCTGGAGGAGCTGCTGGAGTTCGCCGCCCTGGCTACGGTCTGCGATGTGATGGAGCTGAAGGATGAGAACCGGATTCTGGTGAAGGAGGGGCTGAACCGCCTGCGGCATACCCGCAACCAGGGAATCCGGGCCCTGATGGATGTCAACGGCATCGAGCCGGAGAAGCTCAACGCCTATCATCTGGGCTTCGTGATCGGTCCCTGCCTTAACGCCACCGGCAGACTGGACACCGCAAAGAGAGCCCTGGAGCTTCTCCAGAGCCAAAACCGGGTGGAGGCCATGACCGCGGCCAGGGAGCTGAAGGAGCTCAATGACAGCCGGAAGAACCTGACCCTGCAGGGGGTGGAGCAGGCAGAAAGTTACCTGGCGCGGCAGGGGGCGGAGCTGGACAAGGTGCTGGTGATATATCTGCCGGAAGTCCACGAGAGCCTGGCGGGCATCATTGCCGGGCGCATCCGGGAGAGCCACCACCACCCCGTCTTCATCCTGACCAAAGGGGAGGAGGGGGTGAAGGGCTCCGGCCGCTCCATAGAGGGCTACCACATGTACGAGGCCATGACCCAGGTGAAGCGGTATTTCACCAAATTCGGCGGCCATGCCATGGCGGCGGGGCTGTCCATGCGGGAGGAGGATGTGGAGGCCTTCCGGCGGGACCTGAACCGGAACTGTGCGCTGGAGCCGGAGGATTTCATCCCTAAAGTGCATATCGATGTGCCCATGCCCATAGACTACGGGGACATGGGGCTGGCGGAGGAGCTGGAGCTGCTGGAGCCCTTCGGCGTAGGCAACCCCAGGCCGCTGTTCGCCCAGAAGGATCTGCTGTTCCTGTCAGGGCACAAAATGGGCGCCAACCAGACCTGCGCCAGATACCAGGTGCGGACGGAAACCGGCACCCGGCGCCAGATTGTCTTTTTCGGCGACCTGAAGAAGTTCGGCGCGTTCCTGGAGGAAAAGTTCGGCCCGGGCAGCGAGGAGGCGCTGTACGCGGGGAGAGGGGACTTCCGCGTCTCCGTGGCTTACCAGTTGGGGAAGAATACTTTTCGGGGGAACACGGAGGTGCAGTATGTGATGCAGCATTATACGTGAGAGACGGCGGGGAAACTGGCGGAATGCCGTAACTGCTGCAAAATGCCGATACAAGACGATGCTGTAATACACCTGCGAAAAATGATTGCCCTATTCCGTTTTCTGTGCTATAATAATGCGAATGTTTTGAGAGCGTATATACAGAAATAAAATGCCTTCCCCGGTGCGGCCGCCCTGCGGGAAGCGCGCCGCGGAGGATTCAGGCGGAAAGCGGGGCGCTTTATGCGGGGATATGGCTGCGGGACCGGGGCGGGAGGAGGGAAAAGCCTATGAAAGCGTTTTTGATCCTGGAAGACGGCACTGTATTCCGGGGAACCCATATCGGTGCCCGGAGGGAAATCATCAGTGAAATCGTGTTCAACACATCCATGGCCGGATACCTTGAAGTGCTCACCGACCCTTCCTATGCGGGACAGGCAGTGTGCATGACGTATCCGTTGATTGGCAATTACGGCATCTGCAGGGACGACATGGAATCCTCAAGGCCCTGGCCGGACGGCTTCATCGTGAGGGAGCTTTCCCGCATTCCCAGCAATTTCCGCTGCGATATGAGTCTGCAGCAATTCCTCGAAGAGAACAATGTGCCCGGCATCGCGGGCATCGACACAAGGGCTCTGACCAAGATCCTCCGGGAGAAGGGCACCATGAACGGCATGATCACCACCCGGGAATATCCGGATGCGGCGGAAATCCTGCCCAGGCTGCGGGCCTACACCACGGGCAAGGTGGTGGAGAAAGTGACCTGCAGGGAGAAATATACGGTAAGGCCGTCAGCCGGCCTGGCGGACAATGGCCCTCTGTCCGGCGCGGCCAGATTCGACGGGGCGGCTTATGAAAAGGGCCTCCGGGAGCCGCGGCCCTCGCTGGTGAAGGAGCTCAACGGTTCGGGCCTTCGCGTGGCGCTGCTGGATTTTGGCGCAAAAGCCAATATCGCCCGCTCCCTGGCGGAGCGGGGCTGCGAGGTGACGGTGTATCCGGCCCGGACTTCCGCGGAGGAGATCGTGGCGGACAGGCCCGACGGCATCATGCTCAGCAATGGCCCCGGGGATCCTAAAGAATGCGGGGACATTATCGGGGAGATCCGGAAGCTCTACGATACGGACATCCCTATTTTCGCCATCTGTCTGGGCCATCAGCTCATGGCGCTGGCCACCGGGGCGGATACCTATAAAATGAAGTACGGGCACCGGGGCGGGAACCATCCGGTAAAGGATCTGGCTACCGGCAGAGTGTATATTTCTTCACAGAATCACGGTTATGTAGTGGACATGGAAAAGCTCGACCCTAAAGTGGCGGTTCCGGCCTTCGTCAACGTGAATGACGGCACCAACGAAGGGCTTGCGTATACGGGCAAGAATATCTTCACGGTGCAGTACCATCCGGAGGCCTGTCCCGGACCCCAGGATTCCCGGTATCTGTTTGACAGATTCATCCGGATGATGAGAGAAGGAGGGAGCGAAAATGCCTAAGAATCCCAACGTAAAACGAGTCATGGTCATCGGCTCCGGCCCCATCGTCATCGGCCAGGCGGCGGAGTTCGACTACGCGGGCACCCAGGCCTGCCGCTCTCTGAAGGAGGAGGGCGTGGAGGTGATTTTGGTGAACTCCAACCCCGCCACCATCATGACAGACCGGGACATCGCGGACAAGGTGTACATCGAACCCCTCACCGTCCAGGTGCTGGAGCAAATCATAGAGAAGGAGAAGCCGGACAGCATCCTGCCCACCCTGGGCGGCCAGGCGGGCCTGAATCTGGGGATGGAGCTGGAGGAATCCGGGTTCCTGAAGGCCCACGGCGTGACCCTTCTGGGAACCACTGCCGCCACTATCCGCAACGCCGAGGGGCGGCAGGAGTTCAAAGACCTGATGGAGCGCATCGGAGAGCCCTGCGCAGCTTCCAAGGTGGTGGAGACCGTGGAGGAGGGGGTGGAATTCGTGGGCTCCATCGGTTATCCCGTGGTGCTGCGCCCGGCCTACACCCTGGGAGGCTCCGGCGGCGGCATCGCCTACAACCAGGTGCAGCTGGAGGAGATCCTGGAGAATGGCCTGCGTCTCTCCCGGGTGGGCCAGGTGCTGGTCGAGCGCTGCATAGCGGGCTGGAAGGAAATCGAGTACGAGGTCATGCGGGACAGCGCGGGGAACTGCATCACGGTCTGCAACATGGAGAACATCGACCCGGTGGGCGTGCATACGGGAGACAGCATCGTAGTCGCCCCCTCCCAGACCCTGGGCGACAAGGAATACCAGATGCTGCGCACCTCCGCCCTGAACATCATTAATGAACTGCAGATTACCGGAGGCTGCAACGTGCAGTTCGCCCTGCATCCCACCAGCTTTGAGTACTGCGTCATCGAGGTGAATCCCAGGGTGAGCCGTTCCTCCGCCCTGGCCTCCAAGGCCACGGGCTATCCCATCGCCAAGGTGGCGGCTAAAATCGCGCTGGGCTATACTTTGGACGAGATCAGGAACGCCATTACCCGGAAGACTTACGCCAGCTTTGAGCCCGCCCTGGATTACTGCGTGGTGAAGATTCCCAGGCTTCCCTTCGATAAATTCATCACGGCCAAGCGCACGCTGACCACCCAGATGAAGGCCACTGGCGAGGTCATGGCAATCTGCGACAGCTTTGAGGGAGCTCTGATGAAGGCCATCCGCTCCCTGGAGCAGCATGTGGACTGTCTTCTGGACTATGATTTCAGCGGGCTGAGCGTGGATGAGCTGAAGTCCGGGCTGAAGGTGGTGGACGACAGGCGGATCTGGATGATTGCCGAGGCTGTCCGCAAGGGCGTCGGCTATGAGGAGATTCACGATATCACCATGATAGATATCTGGTTCATCGATAAGATTGCAATCCTGGTGGAGATGGAGGAGGCCCTGCGGACACAGGAGCTGACTCCGGATTTATTGCGGGAGGCCAAGCGGATAGAGTTCCCTGACAATGTGATTGCCAGACTCACGGGAAAGAGCCAGGCGGACATCCGGGCCATGCGCCATGAGAACGGCATCCAAGCTGTCTACAAAATGGTAGACACCTGCGCGGCGGAGTTCGCTGCGTCAACTCCTTATTACTATTCCGTATATGGCGGAGAGTGCGAGGCAAGCGCGGGGGAAAGCATTGAGTTCGAAAGTGACTCATTAAATAATTTCAAGTTCCGCAGTGCGGAAACGATTTGCAATACGGAAATGATTTGCGGTGCGGAAACGATTCATACAGAAGAATGCCCCAATTGCGGACATCCTTCCGGGACTGGCGCCGGTGCTTTCCATGGGGAGACCGGGAATCGTCGGAAGAAGGTCCTGGTTCTGGGCTCCGGCCCCATCCGTATCGGCCAGGGCATCGAGTTCGACTACTGCTCCGTCCATGCCACCTGGGCCTTCTCCAGGGCCGGGTACGAGACCATCATCATCAACAACAACCCGGAGACCGTGAGCACGGACTTCGACATCGCGGACAAGCTCTACTTCGAGCCGCTGACCCCGGAGGACGTTGGGGCCATCGTGGACATCGAGAAGCCGGACGGGGCAGTGGTGCAGTTCGGCGGCCAGACCGCCATCAAGCTCACGGAGAGCCTGATGAAGATGGGCGTGCCCATTTTGGGCACCAAAGCCGAGGATGTGGACGCCGCGGAGGACAGGGAGCTTTTCGACAAAATCCTGGAGGAGACAGGCATTCCCCGGGCGGCGGGCGGAACGGTGTACACCGCCGAGGAGGCCAAGGCCGTGGCGAACCGCCTGGGCTATCCTGTGCTGGTGCGGCCCTCCTATGTGCTGGGCGGCCAGGGCATGCAGATTGCCATTTCCGACCAGGAGATCGAGGAGTTCATGGCCATCATCAACCGCATCGCTCAGGACCACCCCATTTTGGTGGACAAATATCTCCAGGGCAAGGAAATCGAGGTGGACGCGGTCTGCGATGGCACGGACATTCTGATTCCCGGCATCATGGAACATATCGAGCGCACGGGCGTGCACTCCGGGGACAGCATCTCCGTCTACCCCGCCCATACCATCGGAAAGCTGGTGAAGGACAAGATTGCGGAGTACACCAGGCGGCTGGCAAAGGCGCTGCACGTAAAGGGACTTATCAATATCCAGTTCATCGCCATCGGAGAAGACGTATACGTCATCGAGGTGAACCCCCGCTCCTCCCGGACGGTGCCTTATATCAGCAAGGTGACGGGTATCCCTATCGTGGATCTGGCCACGGAGGTGATTCTGGGCAGGACGATCAGGGAGCTTGGATATGAGCCGGGGCTGCAGCCGGAGGCCCAGTACTATGCCATCAAGATGCCTGTGTTCTCCTTCGAGAAGATTCGGGGGGCGGAGATCAGTCTGGGGCCGGAGATGAAATCCACGGGAGAGTGCCTGGGGATTGCGAAGGAATTCCATGAGGCGCTGTACAAGGCGTTTTTAGGGGCGGGGGTGAATCTGCCCAGGCATAAGAACATGATTATCACCGTGAAGGACGCGGACAAGGGAGAGGCCATTGAGATAGGAAGACGCTTCGCGAAGCTGGGCTATACCATCTATGCCACCAGGAGCACGGCCGCGGCCCTGAACGAGGCCGGGGTTAAGGCCAGGAAGGTGAACAAGATTTCCCAGGAATCGCCCACGGTGATGGACTTGATTCTGGGGCACCGCATCGACCTGGTAATCGACACCCCCACCCAGGGGCGGGACAAGTCCCGGGACGGCTTCCTGATCCGCCGGACGGCCATCGAGACAGGCGTCAACTGCCTGACCTCCCTGGACACTGCCAGGGCTCTGGTGACAAGTCTGGAGAACGCGGGACAGGAGCTGACGCTGGTGGATGTGGCGCGGCTGTGAATGATGCCCGACTGTGATTGATGTGGGGGGTCATTAATGTTTGCCATAGGAAGCTTTTTCCATCGGGAATATGCGGCAAGCTTGAACGCAGGAGTATATGGCCATGGAAGATGACGCATGGCGAATCCAGTGGCCGGGATTTCGAGGAAGGTTCCGTATCATGAGGGGCAGGGGGGCAGGAAGGAAAAGCAAGCCAAGGGAGAATAAAAGATGAGCATGACCAATGCACCTAAAATATTGAAGAATCGGGTATTTCTGTACCTGACGGAGTTTTTCGCCGGCATGTCCGTGATGGCGGTGGAGCTGGGGGCCAGCAGGCTGCTTGCCCCCTATTTCAGCTCCTCCCAGATTGTGTGGACAATCATCATCGGCACCATCATGATCGCCATGGCGCTGGGGAACATCTACGGCGGGCGCAGCGCGGACAAGAATCCGGACCCGGGGAAGCTCTACACAAGGATGCTGATAGCGGCAGTGTGGATTGCGGCCATCCCCGTGGTGGGGAAGTACATCATACTGGGGATTTCGGCGCTGCTGATCTTCTCCGTGAGCGCAAATTTCCTCATCGTGGCGGCCTTTGCGGCCTGTATGGCAGTCTTTGTGTTCCCGCTGTTTTTGCTGGGCACGGTGACGCCCTCTCTGGCGAAATATACGGTGGGCAATCTGGAGGAGAGCGGGAAAGTGGTGGGGAACCTGGGGGCCTTCAACACCATCGGCAGCATCATAGGCACCTTTGTGCCCACCTTCGTCACCATCCCTTCCGTGGGGACTTCCGTCACCTTCCTGATCTTTGCAGGGATACTGCTGGCTCTGGCCATTGCCTACTTTGCCAGCGCGGCGGGAAAGAAGGGCATCCGGGGGATGGGAAGGGCTGCGGCTGCCCTTCTGTGCTATCTGCTGTGCTGCGCGCTGGGGCATTCCAACAGCTTCGCCTTCTGGGAGAGCAACCTGGCCTACGAGGGGGAGTCGGTCTACAATTATCTCCAGGTGAAGGAAAATGACAGGAGCGTCATACTTTCCACCAACGTGCTCTTCGGAGTCCAGTCCATCTATATGAAGGACCAGGGGCTCACGGGCATGTATTACGATTATGCCATGGCGGCGCCGCTGATGGTGGAGGGAAAGGAGCCGGAGGACTGCAGGGTATTGATCCTGGGCATGGGCACCGGTACATATGCCACACAGTGCAGGAAATACTATGGAGACATGGAGATTGAGGGCGTGGAGATCGACGAGAAGATTACGGCCCTCTCCCGGGAGTATTTCCACCTGCCGGAGGATGTGCCCGTGACCACCTATGACGGCAGGGCCTTCCTGAACGCAGTGGAGGAAAAATATGACGTGATCATGGTGGACGCCTATCAGGACATCACCATTCCCTTCCAGATGTCATCGACGGAATTCTTCACGCTGGTGAAGGAGCATCTGGCGGAGGACGGCATCATGGTGGTGAACATGAACATGCGGGGCAGCGGCGAGGGCAATATCAACCAGTATCTGGCGGATACCATTTCCTCCGTGTTTGGGGAGGTCTGTACGGTGGAAGTGAGCGGCTCCACCAACCGGGAGCTCTTCGCTTCGGACAATAAGGCCATGGTGGAGAGCTTCCAGGCAAAGCGCCGGGCGCTGGAGGATGAGGCGCTGTACGCCATGATGGAGCGGACGGCAGAGCATCTGGCGGAGTATCAGGCAGGCGGCTATATCCTGACGGATGACAAGGCTCCGGTGGAGCTGCTGGGGATGCAGGTGATTGACGGGCTCATCGGGGATGAGGTGGCCTATTATAAGCGGATATATGAGGAAGAGGGGCTTCAGGGATTGTTGCGGTCGTTTTAAGAAAGCTGTCTTAAGGAATTGTCAGCCCGATGTGGCCTGTACCGGCAGGACCTGTGGGTGTACTATTCCGGAGGATAACGGCGTACAGGCCACGGGGTTCTTATGTAAAAGTTGAATTTACAGGCGAATGAGCCAGAGTCATTGCGGGACGGTCAGATATTGCCGACATGCATGGCTTTGCCCTGTTCGAAAGCGTCAAGCCAGCTTTTGCAGTTTTTCCGAGTGGCTCATCACCACTTTTTTGAGCAGGTCTACGTCTTCGCAGACGGACTCCATTTTGTCCCCGTAATCCTGGTATCGCCTGAAGGTAGCCGTATAGCAGGACTCGATGTTGTCCAGCCTGGGCATGATGACATTCTCCTGATTCAACTGCAGCAGACGGACCCGCGCGTCCAGGCTCTGGATTTCGGCATAAAGCTCGTCCCTTACGGCCTGGATTTCAGCGTGCAGTTCATCCCTTACGGCCTGGATTTCGGCGTGCAGTTCATCCCTTACGGCCTGGATTTCGGCGTGCAGCTCATCTCTCACAGCCTGGATTTCGGCGTGCAGGTCGTCCCTCACAGCCCGGATCTCAAGGCGCAGCTCGCTTTTCACAGCCTGAATTTCCGTGTGCAGTTCATTCTTTACGGCCTGAATCTCAGCGTGCAGTTCATCTCTCACAGCCCGAATCTCTTCATGCAGCTCGTTCTTCAGAGACTGCATCTCTGCTTTCAGCTTTACATCCAGCAGATCGGATATGGCAAGTAGCAGTTCATTGTTCGTCATGGCTTTCACCTCCTTAAAAAATATCCTTACCCGGCCGTTCCCTGCCCCGGGTAAGGAGACTTGAATGCGGCGCACAAGACGTGCCTTTTATCAGAAGCGAAAAGCATGCTTCTGATAAGACATATTATAACAGATTGGACGAAAATTGTCAGCATGGAATCCGAAAATGGAACTCAAATTCCTTCAATCTTCGATGGCCGCCTTCCTGCTGTTGATTTTCCGGAAGATTTCCATGTCCATCTTGGGCTTCCTGTCATAGGTATACAGCCCGTTGACCTCCTGCTCCACATCGTAGAGCTGGGTATAGCAGAAGCCGAACATGTGGGGATTGTCCAGCAGGGTGTCCGTCAGACCCTGATAGCGGGCGATGTATTCTTCCTCTGTCTTCGGCCCGTCCCCGTAGCCCCAGCTGTCCGCCAGGCTCCCTTCCACGTCCCATTTGATTCCGCCGTACTCGCTGATGAACACGGGAATGCCCGGCACAGGAGTCTGCCTGTCCGCCATGCGGTCCGTCAGGGGGCCTCCCTTTGCGAATTCCTCATAGGTGGCGGCGAACACGGCCGGATCCTGCTCATAGTCGTGCATGTCGTAGATGTCCGTCACCACATGGTAGTTGCCGCTGGTGTCGATGCAGGGCCTGGTGGTGTCGAAAAGCTTCGTCATCCGGTAGACCATGGCCAGCAGATCATTGTCCTGCCTGCGCCCCTCGTAGTCCCAGGTCTCATTGAAGGGGCACCAGCCCACGATGGCGGGATGGTTGAAGTCCCGGTCCAGGGCCTCCATCCACTCCGGCAGGAAGCATTTCAGACCATCTGGCCTGCTGAGATCCAGCCCCCAGTTTCCCTGCTCCCCCCACACCAGATAACCCATCCGGTCGCAGTGGTAGAGGAAACGCTCCTCGAATATCTTCTGGTGGAGCCTGGCGCCGTTGAAGCCCGCCTCCATGGAAAGCCGGATGTCCCGCTGCAGCGCCTGGTCGGAAGGGGCCGTGTAGATGCCGTCCGGATAGAAGCCCTGGTCCAGCACCAGCCGCTGGAACACGGACCTGCCGTTGATCAGGACGCGCTCTCCCTCCAGACGAATCTCCCGCATGCCGAAATAGCTGTTCACGCAATCCTCCCCGAAGAAGAGCTTCAGGTCGTAGAGGCGCCCGGCGCCGGCCTCCCAGAGATGCAGCTCGGAGAGGGGGATGTCGAGGGTGGCGTTTCCGGCCGTTGCTCTTGCCTGGGCCTGTCCGCAGATTTTTCCTTCATAGGAGGCCTCCGCAGAGAGGATTCCCTCCCCCACGGTGACGGCGCGGACGGTGACGGAGCTCTCCGCGATATTGGGGTAATAGTATAATTTTTCGATATATGCCTTCGGCAGGAACTCCAGCCACACGGTCTGCCAGATTCCCGTGGTGCGGGTGTAGTCGCAGCCCTGGGAATGGAAGAGGCCGCTCTGTTTCCCCTTGCACTGTCTGCCGCTGCGGGTGTCGTCCCTGGCGTAGAGGGTCAGGGTGTTCACGCCCTCTTTGGCGTATTTGGTGATGTCGAAGCTAAAGGACACATATCCGCCCCTGTGGGTTCCGGCCTCCTGACCGTTCACCCAGAGACGGCACTCGTAATCCACCGCCCCGAAGTGCAGGCGGACATGTCCCTCCAGCTGCTCTTTGGTCAGCTCCACCTTTTTCTGATACCATACCGCCGGTATGAAATCCTTGTACCCGATGCCGCTCAGGTCGCTCTCCGGACAGAACGGAACCTGGATCTTCCTGTCCAGCCTGTCCCTTTCATAAAACCTGCGCTCCACGCCGCTGCAGCCGAAGTCAAAGGCGAAATCCCACTCGCCGTTGAGGTTCTGCCAGTTCTCCCGCTGCATCTGGGGCTTTGGATGCTCTGTTCTCGCCGCTTGTGCCATTGTAAGACCCTCCTGTCTTCCCTTCGTTTTCTGCATATGCTTCCAGCATATGTCCTGTCTGCCGTTTTCCGGGACAGATATAGTATAGTCGCATCCGGTCTCCTTTTCCATGGAAATTAGTTGCGTAAATGTACAAAATAGTGCTATAGCTATTCCATTTCGGGACCGGAGGATGTATAATAGGAGGAAAAGCAGATAAAGGGCGCCGCCGGAACCAGGAGAGATACCATGCCAGACACACAGCCGGTCTTCAGACAGGGAAGAGGAGAAGAGTATGCCGTCTATACAGGACAGGTATCGGCCAGCTTCGCGCCCGGCCTGGCGGGCATTACCTACCCTGACCCGCTGTATGAAATATACCGTCCCCGGGGGGATCATTATGTCTTTGAATATGTCATCTCCGGGACAGGCCATGTCCGTCAGGATGGGGAAAGCGTCACTGTGGCGGCGGGGGACGCCTACATCCTGCAGCCGGGAAGATGTCATCATTATTATTCGGACACGGAGGATCCCTGGACGAAGATATGGTTCAATGTGGGCGGGAGCCTGGTGAGGCATCTGCTTTCCGACTACCGGCTGGAGAATGTGCTGAAGATCCCGGCCTTCGCCGACAGCAGCCATCTCTTTGCCATTTTCCACGCCATAGAGAAGGAACCGGTCCGTTCAGGGGGTGAGCTGGCGCTGCTCCTGCACAGGCATGTCCAGGCCCTCTCCGGCTTTCTGGGCAGCGAAGCCTGCGGCCAGTCCCGGGCGCTTGCCATGAAGAATTTCATAGAACAGAACGCGTCGCGGCCCCTTACCATCGACGACATCGCGGGCTGCGTCCCACTGTCCCGCTCCAGGGCCATCCATCTTTTCCGGGAGGCCTATGGCATGACGCCTTATCGCTACTATCTGTCGCTGCGGCTTGCGCTTTCCCAGTCGCTGCTGGAGCGCACGGCCATGCCCATACAGGAGATCGCGAACCGCCTGGGTTTCATGGATTATCGCCATTTTTCCGGATTTTTCAGAAAAGAGACAGGCGTTTCGCCCTCCTGTTACAGGAAGGGGCATGGCAGACCGGCCGAGCCTGGCAGGGAGGATACGGGGAGCCTGTGAGATGCAGGGATGTGGAGGCGGCACTGCGGGATGGCAGGGGCAGGAAGCCGGGAAGATTTTTGAATAAAAGGGATAAATTTACATATACTTTCCACAGAACCGTAAATGTTCCGGCAGGGATTTCTCCCTCCGGGCCTGAAAAAAGCCTTGACGGCAGACTGAGAGGTAACTGATTTATGAAAGCTGAAGTATATCCTTTTGTGGCGCGTCCCCTGCCCTATGAATATGATGCGCTGGTTCCTGTGCTGGATGCGGAGACATTGACCTTCCATCATGACAAGCATTACAAGACCTATGTGGACAACCTGAACAGCGCGCTGTCGGATTATCCGGAGCTGCAGAAGAAAAGCCTGACGGAGCTGCTGACCGATATCAGCACGCTTCCGGGGGCCGTACAGACGGCGGTGCGCAATAACGGCGGCGGGGTCTATAATCACGAGCTGTATTTCGACTCCATGCGGGAGCCTGCGGGACAGGAGCCCGACGGAGCGCTGGCGGAGGCCATAGAGCGGGACTTCGGCTCCTACAGGCAGTGGAAGGAGCAGATGAAGCCGGCGGCGGTGAGTAAGTTCGGTTCCGGCTGGGCCTGGCTTGTGGCGGACAAGGACGGCAGGCTGTCCATCGTGCAGACATCCAACCAGGACGTGCCGGATCTGGAGGATTATGTGCCGATTCTGCTGGTGGATGTGTGGGAACATGCCTATTATCTCCAGTACCAGAACCGCAGGGCCGATTATGTGGAGAGCTGGTTCGGGCTGATCAACTGGCGCAAGGCCGGGAAGCGGTATGAGGACTGTGTGGGAGGAGCGAATTCCTGACCGGATGCCGGAAAAGGCCTTTCCGGCGGGAACAGACAGGCCGGGGACATTTGTGAGGGAAAACGGGATTGAAGAGAGGACGGAAGAGAAAGGGCAACGGAGATGAACCAGGTGAACTATCAGAGAGAACTGGAGAAAATCATTGACGGATTGCAGGGTGCAGAGGGCTTTTCTGCGCCCTCGCTGTTCCTGCACAGTTGCTGTGCCCCCTGCAGCAGCTATGTGCTGGAGTATCTCAGGCGGTATTTCCGGATAACCGTGTTCTACTTCAATCCGAACATCTCCGATGTGTCGGAATACCAAAAGCGGGTGGAGGAACAGAAGCGGCTGATCGCGGCCTATAATGAGGAGAGGGGCGGGACGGCTACCGGAGGCGAAATGCCCAGGGAAAAAAGCCCGGTATATGAGGGCGAGAGCTTCCTCGGCCATCCGATTGACCTGGTGGAGGGGGACTATGAGCCCGGGCGCTTTTTTGAGATGGCGAAGGGGCTGGAGGGCTGCCCGGAGGGCGGGGAGCGGTGCTTCCGGTGCTTTGACCTGCGGCTGCGGGAGACGGCGGGACGGGGGGCGGAGGGCGGCTTCGACTATTTCGCCACCACGCTGACCATCAGCCCGTTGAAAAATGCGCGGAAAATCAATGAAATCGGACAAGCGCTGGCACAGGAATACGGGATTGCCTGGCTGCCCTCTGATTTCAAGAAAAGGGACGGCTATAAGCGCTCCGTCGAGCTGTCAGCCCGTTACGGCCTGTACCGGCAGGACTACTGTGGCTGTACATATTCCAAGGCTTCCCGGCAGGGCTGAAAGCAACGAAAAAGGGGAGCCGGCGGAGCATGGCTGTGGAGTGTCATGTGCGGGGGAGCGGTTGTGTCAGTCCAATATGGCCTATGCCGGCATGCAGGTCGTAAAACCGTTTATCTGTTGTGGGAGGGAAACGGGACACAGGCCATAGATGGATTCTTATGTAGGAAATGATTTGATGCAATCGTGACGATTGCCTGAAAATGCGAATGATGATTCAGGGAATATAGGGGTCGGGCCTCTGTCCGTCAGGCCAGCTTCTGGAGCTTCTCGGAATGGTGGGTGACCACGGTCTTGAGCAGCTCCACATCCTCGAAGACGGAATCCATCTTGTCGGCGTAGGTCCTGTAGCGGTTGAACGTGTCGGAGTAACAGGACTCGATTGTGTCCAGTCGGGGCAGGATGATGTTTTCCTGGCAGAGCTTGATCTGACGGATTTCGTTCTGCATTATCAGCATATTGCTCTTTATGGAGGCGATTTCGTTCCTAATGTCTGCGATTTCGCCTTTCATGTCTGCGATTTCGCCCTTCATGTCCGCAATATCGTCCTTCATCGTCTGTAACTCATTTTTTATCGGTTGTAGTTCGGCTTTCAGCTTTTTGTCCAGCATGCCTGACAGAGCCAGCAGCAACTCATTGTCTGTCATAAAAATGCACCTCCTTTAAAATGATAGATACAGTCATCCAAAACGGAAACCAATCCGGCCGTTCCCTGCCCCGGATGAGATTATTATAGCAGACGGAGGGCATAAAGTCACCCTTTATTTTCCGGGAATCGACAATTTTTTTAGGCCTGGCCCAAGGAAAAAATAATTGTCTATTTTTATGATATATGACATAATGGTGTCATAGTTTGTCTGCTATACTGAAAAAAGAGCGCAAGGGGTGTAAAGATGAAGATTGACCGACTTATGGGGCTTGTGGTCTATTTGCTGAAGCATGGACGGACGTCCGCACAGAAACTGGCCGAGGAGTTTGAGGTTTCTTCCAGGACAATCATGCGGGATTTAGAATCCCTGGATCAGGCGGGCATCCCGATTCAGGCCTTTTATGGGGTGGATGGAGGCTACCAGATTATGGACAGCTATGTACTGGAGAAGCAGGCTGTCACACGAAATGAGTACGACTGGCTTGTGACAGCCCTGAAAGGGATGGCCAGCGCGTACGCCAGCAAAAGCCTGGAGCGGACGCTGGCGAAGATAGAGAGCCTGAACGAAAGGGGAAACAATGCGGTTTCTGTGGACTTGAGCGTGGCAGCGGAAGATGAGGAAATCAAGGGGCTGCTGAAGCTGCTGGAAGACGCAATCGGAAAAAAGCGCGTCGTCCGGTTTCTGTATACGAACAGCCATGAGGAACGGAAGGAGATGCAGGTGGAACCGGTCTGCCTCCAGTATAAATGGTATAACTGGTATCTGATCGGATATCACGAAAAGCATCAGGATTATTGCATGTTCAAGCTAATCCGCATGGAGGATTTGCGTGAAACAGATATCAGATATACGAGAGACCATGATGTTTCGGAGATAAAGTCCAGCGGCAGCAGGGAAAAAATCATGTATGTCAGGCTGTACGGAAAAGCGTGCGTGAGAGCGAAGTGCCGGGAATATCTGAATGGGCGGATTGTACAGGAATTTGAAAATGGTGATTTTATGTTTTGTTTCTCTGCACCGGAACATGAGACATTCTGGTATGGGGCGATTCTTTCTTTCGGAAATCATGTACGGATAATCGAACCGCCGGAACTGAAAGAGCGCATTTTGAAAAACTGTAGAGAGATTCAGGCGGAATATGGAAGTTCTTGAAAATATTATAAAAAAGGAGTATAGGAGCATGAACGAGATCAAAAGGTATGAGGTAAACGAGGAGTGGGCGCATTCCGGGATTGTCCAGGCGGAGGACTATTGTTTCCTGAATTATTGTGTGCGGAATATCGACGGTCCGATTGAGCAGCAAGTCAGGGAAGCTTTTGACGTGATGGAAGAGCGGCTGGCGCTGGTGGGGCTGACCCTGGAACATGTGGTACAGATGAACTGCCTGTTCAAGAATATCTGGGATATCCCGGTGATGGAACAGGTGGTCAAAGAGAGGTTCAATGGCAAGTACCCCGCGCGCAAGTCCATTCAGACCGAGTTTGCTGATCCCGGCAATCTGCTGTTCCAGGTGGATGCCATTGCGTATTCGGGGAAATGATGGGAAGGTCAACGGCACTTTTCCCTGAAGCTGGTAGGCCGGTCATGAGGAAAAGGAGGCTATTTGCATGTGACCCGGAGGAGCATGTGACCTGTCTGGCGGAATCCCTCACAGCATTTATCAATTCGCTGACCGAGGACGAGGATGACGGGGACGATTCGGAGGACGATGACTTCAACGAGGAATAGATTATTACAGGACGAAAATGAATACTATGGAGGGAACGCGGATGGAGCAAAGGATTCTTGAATTTATGCGGGAAAATGGCATTGCCGTTTTGGGGGCGTGGCGGACAATCTGCAAAAAGCCTATGATTATTTCCAGAAAGCTGCAAGATATCGCAGCCGGGCCGCGGAAAACGCGCTGAACAGCAAGATTGGATATGAAGTTTTACGATAGGATATTGATATAACGAGGAGGACAGATTGAGATGCGGGATTGCAAAGTGAGGATAAAAGCTGCCATGAAAAAGGTGAAAGACCGTTTTTCAGAGTACGAGGATATGGAGTTTGAAGAAAGGGGCGAATGGGTGCTGGCGGAGGATTTCTCCGGCACGCAGCTTTTTGGCTGGGAGATCTCGGACTGGGTGGAACTGGCCGGAGAGGATGAACTGATCTACGCCTATTATGACGAGGACATGAACGCGGAGTTTGTCCATATCAGGGGCGGCGTCTGTCTGCGGGCGTACACCCAGTACGACGGCGAAGTGGACACCGATGAGGGAGAGGATTCGGAAGCCGCTGTCTCGGGGTGGTCCGATGTGGCAGATTACATGGATGAACATATGATTTGACTTCCCGCATAAAACCATTTAGACCGTGAATCACGACACGACCAATGAACTGTAATCTTAAGGATTTGTTTATGGAAATGCAAAAGGGGTTGTGGTAGAATCAATAAATGAAAAAAGGAAAAGGCGGTCTTGAGGGGATATGATGAAAAGTGCGAAAAAACGTATAAAAATCACCTGTTCATGCGCAATAATGGTTTTGCTGTTTTGTTCTGCCTGCGGCAATGCAGAAATGCCGTTTACAGCGGCAGAGGAGAAGCAGGGAAGCAGCCAGGCGGGCGACGAAGCGATGGGTGAAGAAACTCCAGGCGACGGAGCGCCGGGTGACGAAGCTCCGGGCGATGGAACGCCGGGTGACGAAACTTCTGGCGACGAAGCGATGGGTGACGAAACTCCAGGCGATGGAACGTTGGGTGACGAAGTTCCGGGGAATCAAAATGCAGATGCTGCGCTCCGGAATAAACTGACATATTCAAATTTAGACAGTGAATCATCTATGGATGAAGTGCGGGATATCCTGACAAAAGCCGGTATTCAGGCAGATTATGTGGATGCTGTATTGAGCTGGGCGACAGACTATAATGACAGTATGAGGGAATGTCCGTCTTTTTCATTGGTGGGGGATTTTATGACAATAGACGGAATGACAGTTGATTATGGGGATTATCCTGCCATGTCCACACAATGGTATAAGCGCAATAATCGAAATTATCACGATGTCGTCTGTAGGATTGTGGCTTATGAGTTGAGCCAGGACAATATCTCAATAGGGAACGTGATCAAAGAAGAGGATTTTGATTGTTGGGACGAGAATACGGCATGGCTTTATACTGACGGCGATATCCTTTTCGGGCGGGAAGCCGTGGAGGGCGAGCATAAAGCGTATGTGCCTTTTCCGCTGATTGACTGGAGCAAGGATATGCAGGCAGAATATTTTACCCTGTTTGACCCGATTGGCATTACAGAGCAATGCAGTGAGCAGGAAATGTTTCAGGCCATTTTGGAAAAGTGGAACGGGCAGGAGATTTCATTCAAGGAAAGCGCATTTTCTTTGATTACTTTTTGGACGCAAAGCGGTGACAGGATATGCGCTTCCCATGCTGCTGTTTTGATTGAAATGGATAATGGGTATCTGCTGTTTGAAAAAACGAATCCGGAATCTCCCTATGCGGCAACAAAATTTTCTTCTACCGATGAAGTGAAGCAATATTTATATCGCATGATGGAATTGGACTACGCAAGATATGATGACCAAGTTGGGACTTATGTTATTTTGCGGAATGACAGGTTGCTTTAACTTTCAGAATCCGTCTCGGGATTGGCTTATACTGCTTAACGATTTCTCTTGCCGTGAAACCAGACTGCATAACGCTGACTGGTTCATTCGCATGATTACATT
>OFFK01000444.1_pt1 | contig 36476 bp, 52 predicted proteins | sample 1521361 | NCBI WGS metagenome assembly OFFK01 (sample SAMEA3504096, study PRJEB24116) | mouse gut metagenome | biome: mouse gut; feature: mouse-associated habitat; material: faeces | place: Denmark | collected 2011 | reverse complement strand
TTTCTGAAAACCACCCCTTTCCTGCTCATCCGCTATTGTGTTTCCGAGACCGCTCTATTATCGTATTCAACAGGATCAATTTTCTTATCACGCCAACTCTCCCACGATCCTGCCTTTCGCAAAGTGCCTTTCTCATCATAATAGATTACATAGGCCAGTTTTTTTGTATAGGTATCGTTACGTTCTTGAAATCCAATGCGAATTTTTTGAGGTATAAAAATATTATTGTTCAAATCGCTACACCTCTTTCTCCATATTCCCAAAAGCCAACTCATAGGGTAGCCCTGTTACTTCCAGTATCGCAGCAATACCTTTACCACTGATCTTCCCGCTACTTAGCGCTTGTCTAAGACATTTGCCAGTCATACGTTCCAGATTGGATATGAAGATGTGATTGTCACACATCCACTTGCGCAAACCTGGGAATACGACTGATTGTGGCTTGATGTTGATAGTGGCGTTTTCATGCTTTTTAATTGCGCTGTGTACCGCTTGCTTGCTGACACCACATTTTCTTGCGATTGCCTCATAACTCAGGCCACTTTTTCTCAGTGCAATGTACTTTTCTGTTTTCGTCATGTACTCGGCTCCTGTCATTGATTTTATTCGTCATTATTGAAGATTTATAGGGCACACAGACATCCCTCGTTCTTTGAAATAGTGGATAGCCTGTTCTGAAGAGAGGTGCTTCATAATCCATTCCAGTGTCACATACTCTCGCTCACGAAACACATATTTATAGGAAATTGTATGAACGCTTTTAGCGTAAAACCGTCTCTGTGTTTCGGTGCTCCATCCGTGTACTTCGATATATTGTCTATGATTGAACAAGGTTTCACCGACATACATTCTGTCAAGATGAAGTTCGGGGATTATTTGATATGCTTCATCAAAGGTGCAGCGGTCTAAAGCAACCAGTTCTTCTTGCACTTCCGATTCGTCACGGCAAGTGTATCCATTGTTTCCGCATAGCTTCCAGTTTTGCCTGTTGACCTGAAACATGGACTTCACATCATAGATTTTAAGCACGCTGTTCCCTCCTTTTATAGTGTTTCACACGAATATCCAGTTTGTGCTTTTTCGCTGTTTCAATCATGTGCTTTGTGCCTCGGCTTTGGCCGTCCCAAAATGCTACCAGAGCATCGGCGTTCTTCGCCATCTCTTCATTTCGGATAAAGCCAGCACCACGGCCTTTGCTATCCCAGTCCGCCGGAAAATAACGGATGGAATATCCACGTTCCTTACCATAACGCTATCCAAGCCGATCTGCACCTTGAGCCATACCGCACACTACAACAATTTCGTCAGTCACATTGGCAAGCAGTTGATCCATAGCTTTGGCAAGACCAGGATAGTTGTTAAAGTCTCTGCCACCAGCAATAATAACTCGAAACATTTTTCACCTCCAGCATAAGTTGGCGGTTTTCTATTGACACCACCTGGTTTTGTTTGTATACTTTTCTATCATAGACGAAGGAGGCCAACCATATGGCTGCACGCACTGTCAAATCTGTTGAGGAAAAAGTTGCGGTAATCGACCAGAAGATTGCGAAGAAGCAGGAGGAGATTAACGCGCTTGAAGCTCAAAAACAGAAACTCCTCCATCCGGTCAACATGAAGACCGTTATGGCAAAGGCAAAAGAAATTGGACTGACACCAGAAGAAATCGCTGAAAAGCTCGGACTCGAAGTGTAATCCTTGGCCTGCCCGTTGATTGCGGGCAGGCTTTGTTTTACCCTTGATCTGTGATTAGTGCATTTCCGCAGGTAATTCTGTCGCTGTCTTCTTCTTCGCTTGGAACAAAAACGATGACATCCCATCCGGCAGCAACAAGTGGAGCCTCAAATTTACGGTAAACATCGTAGTCTGTGTACTCTGTCGTCACATTGAAACCGTTTTTCACAGCTGATTCGGTTTTGTGAATGGGAGTAATTTTCACAATAAAGTCTTCTTTACTGAACAGCTCTGACAGCTTATCGGCATCGAGAATTGTTTCTGCGGTTACAGCAAAGTTCAATGTGTACTTTCTGCCAATCGGTTTTGGCAAACTATGAGCCAATGCAGAGATTTCGGTTAAACTCAGACTCATACCGTTGAACTGGGTATTTCTTTGCTCATCATCCGTAGAGTTGATACTGAACTGAAGACCAGCTTCTCCAGCGTATACCTCATTTTTGATTCGGCACCACTCCTGGATGAACCGTACCAGATCACGGTTATTTTTCGGAAGCATAGTAGAAACTACGGGATGAATGGTCTTGGCGGTGATGTACTTTGCAACCAAATTCCGTAAATCTTCTGCAACGAATGCCAAAACATCCTTGTTCCAGGTTGGCTCACCCATTCGTGCAAAGTGGACATTGAACCGATCAGTAGCATTTACGCTTTCACTTTGGAGTATGGTTTCAATCTCATACGCCAGTTCATCGTGGGAAACATTACCATGGAAGCCGAACTTCGGACAGTCGCAGAACTGACAGCGCATAGGGCATCCTTTTTGCGTGCTGATAGTAGCAACCCACTTTTGCGACAGGTCAACATCGTGATGTTGCACGCCATGGATTTCTTTGTGTAGGCCAAGGAAGTCAGCTTTGATATTGTTCTCCTTGCCATAGTCACCTACGGTCAAGAACTCCAGTTTGCGCTCACGGTCAACATAGATCTTTCCCGTATGGGTTCTAACAATTTCTATTACAATCACTCCTATCAAATCAATCTTTTATCAGAATAGCCAATGCCAAAGCGCATCCAATGTACGCTTCCATTTACCATCAACCCATTTGAATCCGTTCACATACACATTGCCGTTATATTGTGTAACACAGATATTATTAGACGGCCTTGGTAAATCAACATACTTGCCATCAATAACAAGTTTTCCGTCTATCATTCCAACGATTTGCGTCATTTCTTTACCCCAAAATTAACATTCAATATGCCACGATCTTTTTTCTGCGAGTTGAGTATCTATGTCAAGAGCCAAATTGTAGATTTCCATTATGGTTTGCATATTACTGGAGTATTGCTGGATAGCTTTCTCAAGATCTTCTTTTGACACATAAACAGGATAGTCTTCATGGTCAAATGTGTCGCACACCACAAGCATATAGTCGCTTTCCGCAGCTTTCTCACGTTTAAGCCACGACTCGATCATCCATTTATTTGCGGCCATACAATACCTCCTATAAAATTAGTCTTTCATTCGAGCGGTTGCCCTCAAAAAATCTTCTCGCAGAATCTCATACATTTTATCGTCATGCACATTTCCAGCCATGTCCTTTGCACGATGATGTCTAATGCCAATAATGCGACCGCCCAGCTTTTCACACATCCTATCGTAACTTCTCTCAATGGGATTGCCACAGACTACACACCACTCAACCACTTCCATGCCGAATTTCAGGAAGCAGTCTTCGACAACCTGCCTTAGTGCCTTGCCGAAAGATACTTTGTCATCGGAAAAATTGACTGCTCCAAACCACTGAGCGATCTGCAACTCATTGTCCACGGAGTAACTGATATACCCCAGCAGCTCATCGCTATTGTTCAACACAGCGAATGACCGCTTTTGATAATCGCCAGTGTTATCAGCAAGGGAGAAATCGCTACGATAGTTACCACCGAAATAATATTGGTACTTTTCATCGTACCAGATTCCCCACATCTTGCGTTTTATCTGCTCCTCATAGAGCTTTGCGTTTACGAGTTTCATATGGCAATCGCTCCTTCTCTTTGATCGTCACACGAACATGATATTCAGCCATTCAGTCACCCCATTATTCTCCGTACATACAAATGTCACTCATATTGCGGCACTTGCAGCAATTTTCGTGGAGCCACTTATCAAAATCTTCCTGGGGCATGGTTTTGTCGATATGGACGGCTTTCCAGTATTCATCGTAGTGCATTCCACACACCGAAGACATATCAGTTTTCGTGCATACAGTTTCCATAAAAACGTGTCCTCTCCATCCAATTTTTGATATTCATTCTAAATACCACCCTTTCGGCTGGATTTGCTAACCAGATTTGCAGAAATTTTATCGACAAACTCTTCACAGATGGTTTCAAATAAGCATACCCATCGACTAAACCTTGTGCATCTGATTTTTCCGAAGTCTTTACAAGGGAGCGAGTTTATGCGATTTCTGTCTGCATATACACAGTCACAGCATTTTGCTATATTACCTATATTCATCACCTACCATCTGTTAGCTGCTGGAGCCAATTTTCTGGCGTAGGTACACGACTGGACTCTGGTACACACTCACGATAGAAAGCGGAGTTTTCAGCCACACCCATATCAATCAACCAGAAGTCATTTCCGTTCTGCATAATATCCAGTGACCACTGGCCGTGTAGGTGTAGGTCAGGTAGGAGGTCTATGACCGCCGTTTTTACCCGTTCAATATTCTCGTAGTAACGCCGCATCAGAGTTTCCTCATGTGCTTTGTAGATGATATAGTCGTGGATCTGATGAGGTGAGTTCGCATCTTCTTCGTGACCAAAGCGTTGCTTCATAGTCTGTGGTTCCCAGTAAGGAGTGCAGCCTATAACGGTTTTCTGGTCACAATCAATAAAGATGCGGTATTCGGTACGAAGAGGCAAACCTTTGTAGATACACGGGTTGTTCTCCGCATCCTCAATCCACTCTCTTACAACCCATTCATTTGTGGTAGAGGCTCCATAGATACACGGGGAAGATAGTGGGCTTGCCATCTGAAGAGCCTGATAGTGAATAAAGAGCAAATACTCTCCCAGCTCCATAACCTCTTTTGCACCTTTGACGTGAGCATTGCGAAAATCGAACTTTGAAGAATAAGTTCCTGTTTTAATAAAATACTCCTTGGAATCATCAAGCCGAAATGCTTCATGTGCCCATTTATCCAGAACAGATAGCGTTGTTTGTGTCAGCATCCCATATTCCTGCCTGGTTAGCTGTAGAAGCGTCATAGGTACTTTTGTGATAGCTGTTGCTGGGATCTTGAAGAATCCTTTGCCACGACAAGCCTCTACAAGCTGAGGAAGCCAATGCCCCATTGAGTTTGGGTTCGTGCCAATGATCTCATAAGTCAGGCCATCAAGATCGAGGATGTCCAGCCCTTGTCGAAACATATGATACGATGTCCGCCCTTTCACTGTGTTCGGATTGTCCAGATACTCCTTATACTGATACAGAAGTATTGGCCCGGACTCTTCTCCAATATCACGTTTCATCAAAGTTCCGATAAGCTGAGGTTGTATTTCTGGTGGGAGATTGGTCACTTCTTGGAGAGTTACAGGTTTAGATCCAGTCGGCAGAGCCTTATAGCTCTGAATGGTAGCCAAATTCCCGTCAAAAAAGTAAGTGGTGGTTTGAGAAAGTAACTCATCTACGATACGGCGTTCCAAGGCTGTTGTATCAGCGTGGGTTGATTTCGACGCCATATCAATTAAATGGTTTTGCTCTGCGGCCTGCCGAGAATTTTGCTGGAAGAATCCGTCTGGCTCTTCGGCCAAGGTATATCTTTTATACGATTCCTCAAATTTGGAAAGAGCCTCTGGACTTATTTTAAGCATCTGCGCTATCGCATCTTTTTGAAGCGTTGGATTTGGCATCCCGCCTCTAAAAAGATTTTGCAAGCCATCCATTATAGCGACCTCTCTACATAATTCCTATCTTGCGTAAAGATTGGAATTTCGGTGTCGATTACCCATTTCCTACGGCGAACCACAACAGTCTGACCAGGATTTCTTGGATCGGCCATAGGAGTTTCTATCTCCTGCTTGATACAACACGAACCACGCTTGTTTTCTGTTGGGAAGTTATTCCAGTTGATATTGTGTTTCGACCAGAGCATTTCTTGAATCTCATCACAATTCTTCTTGTGTAGCTCTTTCTGAGAGAAGAACGCTTGACCAACAGCCTCAATGCTGTTGCGAGTTGCGTCCTGCTGTCGCCAGATCAGGCAATTACAGACTTCCTCTTTAGGGATAGAGAAAACACGTGCGTCGAACAATGCCTGATGCCGTTTGCTGGCGTAAAGCGCATCGAGTTTTGAAAATCCGGGCAGATCAGAGTCGCCATTCACAAAGCTACGGTCAAACCATTGCCCATAAGCAATGATGAACTCACGGTCAAACGCCAATGTAGCCATGGAAGCAGCAATACTTGTCATCTTCTGAATGTTATATCCGAACCATGCGTCCGTCTTGATTGTGGCATAGTCGGTCAACACCAGTGTAATCTCGTCTGATTGTGTGTAGCCCAGGACACAGCCTTGAATGCTCTCGCAAAGAGATTTCATAGTCTGCTGCATAGCCTGTGTAAGAACGGAATCAAAAGGTTTCTCCATACCACGTGTAAATGTGTGGAACGCCTTACCATCCAGACGGATGATGACTGGTACACGGCGGGTTAAGTAGTTGCGAGAGATATTCTCGTAGCCCTTCATACGGTCGCCAAGGCTATCTTTTTTATTCGCCATATTCTTTATCCTCCTCCCAAGGGATTCTAATAGCGTGTCTGTGGTCTTCTCCATAAGCAGTTAAACCATACCGATATTTCCAAAGGTTGAGATAATCCTGCATTTCTTTTATTGCAGAACTGTCGATATTTGACATGGCATCGTCGTATAGTTCTTCACAAGCACTTTCTATAATGCTACCAGCATCCAAATTCATTTCGATTTCTTCAGTACCCCAAACATATACAGGGCGTTCAGGAACCGTAATTCCATCAGCTTCACACTCACACACAAAATCGTGCCAAGCGCCGAAAAATTCTTGCCAGTCAAAGAAGTACCCATCGTTGTGGTTAATCCAATCACTATATCCACACTTAAATTTGCAAAGTTCATTGGGTTCATGCTTCTCTGCCTTTTCAATCGCATCTTGGTATTTCCGCTTCTTTTCGTCCCGTTCACGCTGCTGCTCTGCTTCGCAGTCACATTTCAAATAGCTTCTCTTGAGCTGCTTCCCACAGTCTGGACAATATCTAACCACGCCGTTATAACAGTTTGGACATGGAATGATGGACTGGTGATTATAAGGGAAGACACCAACCTTTTTATCTGGATCTCCCTCTAAGCCATATGGATGATTACGAACAACCATGCCGGTTCCATGACACTGCGGACAAATCCCCTCGTGTTCTGCGAGGTCTTTGAACAACTCTTTTCCAAGTAGTTCGGCAAAGCCCTCGCTTACTTTGATGCTCTTACGCATAGGCTTCACAAATTCTAACATTGCTGCACCTCCTCAAAACGGGAAGTCATCTGCCAACTCACGCATCTTGCCTCCAAACGCAGTAATGGACGGCAGGCCGATTTTCTTTGCTACCAAGTATGCGGAATAACCGTCACGAAGCATCCCGTCGCTGTTCAGCGCAACATGGGTGTTGAACTTGCCAGTGTGGTAGTATTCCAGGAACCGTTTTGCGATTTTCTCATCTCTGGGTGTGGTGCGGGACATATACTTAGGGATTTTGATTTCATCAAGCGGGATCTCCTGTGGAATAGCGACAATCTTCTTCAGCGGTAGCTTTGCACCAGATGCGAGCATGACATCTCGCACTTCGTCCATGTTGAGGACAGATCCAACTGCAACGCCGATTTCCAGACCACGCACCGTATCGCAGGCAACACGGGTGTTGGGTGTGATTTTGTCTGCAAGGTACTCCGGCACCTCGAACCAGTATGTCTTGCTGTTGGGGCTGTGCTTGACCATTGCGACTTTCATATTGGGCACCTCCATGTTATTCGTTGATTTTGTTCGTCGCTAAATATAGTATATCACGGATTCCCTGTTTGTCAAGAGGAAATCCGTGATTTTGTTCGTTATTTTTTAGAGGCTTGACTGGAGATGGAAGAGTACCGCTAATGGGTTGTCGCAATTTTTCAATGTGGCCTTATAGTGTGCTTTCCACCAACCGTATAGAAGCTCGAAATTTTTAATTGGCAAATACTCCTCAAGAAGTATTTGTGGATCGTTTTGTGAGGCGTAATCCAAGTGCATAAGTCTCAGCTCCGCCTCAGTAAAAGAGCGAATGGGCTTTTCGTTACTCACAGTATCGACATTAACAAAACGGCGTATAGCAAAGTCTGGGAGTTGGGCTGCTGGACTCCATCTCATAGCCTCTTCAATCTGGCTTGTGTCTAAGTCAGATCTTGTTATGAAAATAGCCCCATCGGTGCGATATTTTACACCAACAAGAGTTTTCTTTTCTTGAGTTTCGCCGTTATTCTCAACCGTTTCCATTATGGTCAGTCTTTTGAACGGTTCTCTAATGCCAATCGGCTGAGACAAATCAGCATCGTCTATCCATGATTGCGGAACAGCAAAGGCTTTTAGCGTTCCTTGCTCCAACAATTCAAGGTCACGCAGATTCATAACCAGGTTCATCGACTTCCTCCAATCTTCGTTGGGCAACCTCCGCCCATGGTAGCCCGTAATATTTGCTTTTCTTCTTGTCGCAAACACCGTTGTCGATCCCGATGTACTGCCTACCCTCCAGCTTTGCAGCAATCAAAGTTGATCCCGTTCCACAGCAGTTGTCGAGAACTACCCCACCCACATTGGTGTAAGTGCGAATTACATACCGTAACAACTCGATAGGCTTTTCTGTTGCGTGCAAAGCAACGGATGGATGTGGCTTAGGAAACCTCCAAATTGACGCTGGATACTTCAAATCCGTGTCTTCTGATTGCACGAGTGTATAATTGCCATAGCTGCGGTTGGAATGAATATCTATGGCCTGTTTACCAACCGCCTGACCTTTGCTGTGATTCTTTTCACCCTTAGTCATTTGAGGATGATATGGAGGCGGCGATTTGTAAAACACCATAATATCCTCATGCTCTCGAAGTGGCATTTTCTTAGCGTTAAGAAAACCGCTTTTAAGTACCTTGTCCCAAATAATATTGTAGCGGTGTAACTTTGGATTAGAAAGCATCATCGTTGCGGTAAATTTGTCTTGTCCGAAGAGAAGAATTGCGCCGTTTGGTTTTATGATCCGTTCGTACTGCTCCCATAAAAGAGCTGGAGGGATTACCACATCCCACTTGTTCTGAGTCGCCCCATATGGGAGGTCGCAGAGGATAAGATCAATGCTCTCGGTATCAATCTCTCTCATCACTTCAAGGCAATTACCATTGATGACAGTGTTTGTGGTGATGCTCATATCATTCTCCTTTTATCCATTCAAAGGCGGTGCTGGCATTTGTCGCCCTCAAGGATTCACCAGTCCCACGCTCATAATAGTTGCAAAAATATCTGGCAGCACTTTCGGCATCTGTGATTTCGCAAAAGGCGTCAAAACTGCCGCCAAAGTATTCCATGTTAGTTTGGATGTTGCTCATTAAGTAATCAAGCTGGCCTGTAACATCCATTCCTTCAACAGATGGGTTGTAATATAGACTCCACTGACATAGGCCGTAATAGTCACTACCGTCCAGTGAGTAAATGTCCCATTGTAGATCGAGCGTCTGCCCACCGCACTCGGTCATCATATTGCCAAGGATGCCAGCGATAACAGGATCTGAAAGCCCATGCTCATTCAAGTATTCATATACTGTGCCAGCAACGGCGTACTCAGATTTCAACTGTTCAAATTTAGGGGGGGGTGTAATCTGTTCGCTGGCAACCGCAATCTTGGGAACTTGACAGGCTTTATCGTAGGAAGTCGTCTCATACAATTCTTCAAATGTACTTGCATCGACTCTATACAATGTCGGCTCTGCCTGACACATGGTAGACTGCGGCGCTGGTTTCTGGATACTCAAAATCGTAACAACAAAAATGGATACTATCACGCATAATGTTAGTGTGATTATTTCTGTTACATTTGCCGGCCATAGGCTCGTCGCTTCGTCATCATTCGCATATCCTCTTTTCTTTGATTTAATTCGCCGCTTTATGAAACACGAGTTTCATTCACTCTTTTTTTGTTGATTTGCAAGACCTTGATTGATATAATCACAGACCTCGCAGTATTCCCGCATAGCGTGTGCAAGCTGCTCTTGCTTTTCTTTCGGAAGTGTCTCGGCAGTTTTTCCAAGCAACATCGTCATATGGTTAAGCGGTGTAGTAATACTACTTTTGAGAGCAGACAAATTATAAGTCGGAAATACCTCGTTATAGGGACGCTCCATCCATTTATGGAACCACTCTTCTTTTTCTGTATCGAGTGGAAGCCCCATAAGGCCAAGAAGTGTTGCCTCAAAGAGAGGTTGTGGAAGGGCATGGAGGTATTCATATACTGTTGTTCTATCGCCGGCGATCCATATGACATCTTCAAATTCTCCCTGCCATAAACAAGGCAAGATAATGTTAAACAAGATATCAGTGTTGACTTTGACATCAACATACGCCTTGTCGAGTTTGTACCCCCTGGAGTTATCAGATGGTCTAAGCCATTGAATGACATTGCCATGTCTGTCTTGAACTTTCATATTGGCTCTCCCAAGGCAACGATAGTAGATTTCACCAAGTTCTGTTTTTTCCAACCGTTCTATGGTTTCTCTTGCAAGTACGTAATCAGAAGTCCAGACACCAATCTTCATATTCTTACCTCTTTCCAGTGGTGCCGAAACCACCACGATCAGCATTTCCCAGTGTTTCAACAGCCTCAAAAGACAGCTGAGGTTGGTGCTTATCAATGCGGAACTGGCAGATGCGGTCGCCAACATGAATCACAGTGTCACGCATAGCAATGGCGGGGAAGTGCCATTGGTCATTATCACCGCAGTAACTCTCGTCGATCATGCCCATATGGTTGGCCTGGATGATACCAAAGTTTTTGAATGTGGAACTGCGAGGAATCATATGCGCCTCATAACCAGTTGGGAGCTGCATAGCAACGCCCAAAGGAATCATCTTGAAGTCGCCCTTCTTCATATCCACTTCCTCAGCAGCCCGAAGGTCAATCCAGTCGGATTTGCCACCAATATACTGAAGAGGCTTAATTTTGTCGCTCAAATAACGAATCTTGATTGTCTCAGTCATATCAAGCACCTCCTTAAATTCTTGTTCTCTTCCAGAAATTTTTCATCTTATATGAAAAGTCCTTAGTGACATCTGCCGTGAAACACGGGAGCAATTCAAAATCCTCAGCGGCCTGTACGCTCGGAAACTCGACCTCCGCATACATGAACTCGGTGTCACGCCCCTTATCGACATGGGAACATTCCAATTCCAGCCCGCCTGGAAGCTGATAGATGCGAAAATCCTTTGTAATGAATGGCTGTGTAATCATCTCTGCCATAGCGTAGAAATGCTCCTTAGTAATATGGAACTCAACCTCTTGACGAACCAACTCTCCGTTGGACTTAATAGCGAGGAAGTACGCCACGTCCTGACCGTTCACTGCGTTGCGCCGGATTCTGACCTCTGGATCAATGGACAGATAGGCTTGATAAACCTGGAACTCCTCTTTTAGAGGAAGATTGGTTGGAAATGAGTTAAGCAAAAACTTACGCTCAATTTCAATAAATTTGTCTTGCATTTTGGTATTACCTCGCTTATTTAGATTCTGCTGGTTCTTTCAGCCATGCGATAAATTCATCAACAAGCTCTGCTATTCTTGATTCATCCCACTCCACAAAGTCATCAAAGCTCATTGTCCCGATTGCGAATGCTTCTTTCACCCGTGTCAAATCATAGATATAGCTGTCACCGCAGCTTGCCCACTGACAAAAGTAGTCCATCAGTATAGAACGCACTTCGTCTTCTTCTGCATTTCGTAGTGCCTCTATATTGGTTTTTGGATCGAAGTCAACGCCAGCACGTTCTCTGTATGCGAAACAGCGTGATCCACGATACATTGCATCACAGCCAGACTTATTAACTGGGCAGTTCTCACAACCGCCAGCATTTAGACCAGTTCGCATATCAGCACCTCACGTTTCATCAGAGATGATTTCACAAATCTCAGCCATAAAGCTCTGCCCATGCCCGTACCAACAGTTGTGTTCTGGCTTGTATAACCAATCTCCGTAAATCTCCTGCTGAGGAAATTGCCGATTCTTGGGCGTGATCCGCATTGTGCCACGAAATGCTTTATACCCCTCTACCTGAATCATATGGCACCTTCTTTCTAAAATTTTGACTTCCAATAGCAATATAGGCATCCATGTGGACACTGTTGCCGATGTTGTAAAAGCTCTATCTTACCAGAGTAACACATACAGCCTTTTCGCTGATATCCTGGACTGTCTGGATGATCGTCCTCCATGCCAAGGAGTATTAAATCATACTCTGAGACACACCCGCATTTAATTGGCTCTGTCAAACCTGGCTCTGCGCACGCCTCAATGCGGAGCGGGATATTTCTGTATTGGTCTTCCCAATATGCTTTTGCAATCCGCACCATCTCATCAACTCTTGCCATTTGCTCTTTACTGGCAGAGAAATTGTCACCATACGGCAGTGGTAGGCCAGCCTGCTTGAATCGCTCTCTGACGTGTGGGTACATATCAATTACGCTGATACGGTAACGGGAAAACCCTTGATCCATAAATGTTTCGATTACCCCAAGAGCAGTACGTGTGCCTTTTACAGTTGGAATAATTGGATCAATCCGAATAACAATGCGTTCTCTTGGAAATCCATTCTTGACCAACTGCAAAATCGCATCGAACTCTTCATATGGAGGTGGCACACACGGCTCTACCACAGAACGTCCATAACCTGTAAATGTAGCATGAACAATGATTTTTTCTTTGTGTTCCAGAACCGCTTTTAGAAACGATGGAGAGACGCACTTTGTAATCAAAATAGCACCATCAACAGATTCAAGTCTTTCTTTCCAAGACAAATCCAAGCCGGCGTCGCCCGCTTCGGTAATCCCGATTTTATACTTTGCCATTTTTCACCTCAGCCCAGGTATTTTTTGAAAAACTCCGCTAATGTTAGATTGTTTTGACGAGCAAGATCAACTGTGCAAGCGCATACATTTTTCTCTGTAGATGCTCCAATCTCGCTGAGAAGATAAGAAATAATGTCTGGATATACCCGGCTACCAAAACATTGTTCAAAATCTTTTTCTGCTCCATCGCATAATCCACGCTTGTGGTCAGAACAGTTTTCTTTACACTCCTCAAGCCACGATGAACGATTGCTACCATCCCAAGCAATCAGTTTTTCATTATTGACAACATACTCTTGATCCGCATAACCAAGATTCGATCCTTTGGCATATCTCCACCAACCCCAATCTTCTTTCCAATAATCGTCTTTTACGGAGCATATTTTGTCAAAATCATCCTCAGACAACAACCAGACTTGGTAATTTTCACGTTGACTATCTTTTGGGGGCTGGTAGTAATAAACGCATTTTGCAGATGCTAATTTAAGACTATACACGGCGTTTGCAAATTTATCGCCAGCTAAAATTTCAACCATTTCTATTTTTTCTCCTATTCACACCGTACAAAATGCACAGTATTGAATTTCTGACCTGGGAACTCTTTAAGCCAGATGCTGGAGTACCAGCTACCAACACTAAGCGCTTCGACCTCATAAATCTGACCCGTTGTTAAAAGCCTCTTTGCCTGTTCAGAATCACTTTTCATACCAGCATCCAAATCCACCACTCTAACCTTAGACCCACGCTCACAGTGCAGCACATCGGTCTGATCCTCTGCACACTCGCTGCATACCCACTTAGTCCCATAGTCAAATGTGGTGCCATCAAGAACTTTCCCACATTTAGGGCAAATGTTTTGCCAGGTTCCGTCCATATTCTCTCACTCCTTATACAGTGTAATTTGATTGTTAAAGATAGTCTTTTGAACATCAATGATGCGTTGATTGGCCGAGCCTCGCCAAACCAATTTGCGGTCTGCAAGTTCTTGTTTGAATGGGCCGTCCACGACCACATCGCAGTCAGCCAATAGGAACTTTTGGTTCTGGTGCTGTATATCTCTACACGGCAAAGCAAATACGTCTTCCCATAGAAATCCCGTCCACAACCATGTGGTCTTCCCTCTGTCTCGTATGCGGCGGCAGAGTGACGCCAACGCCATCATACCGTCAGCATTCTGGCACAGTGGATCTCCGCCGAGTATCGACAGACCAGATATGGTAGGCTCTGACACCATGGCAATGATTTTCTCAACCGTTTCGTCAGTAAAATGTTCTCCATATTCAAAGTCTTGAGCTTCTGGATTAAAACACCCAGGACAGTGTAAATTACACCCACTCACGAAGAGGGAGGTGCGGACTCCCTCTCCGTTTGCGATGTCATAGTTGCGGATAGCGGCGTAGTTCATTCGTCTCCACCAAGATGGACAAACCGCTCCACAATTTCCTGTGTCCGGCCTTGGTTCCAGTCATTCAGACCGATGTAACCACAAGTGCGGCGAGCAATGTTCATCTTGTTCTTGTCAGTGTTTCCGCAATTTGGACATTTCCAGATCAACTTTCCACGTCCGTCATCAACAACTTCGATTTCCTTATCCCAGCCGCACACCTGGCAGTAATCGGACTTTGTGTTGATTTCAGCATACATAATGTTGTTGTAGATGTACTTCAGCACTGACAGCACGGCAGGGATATTGTCGGAGAGATTCGCAACTTCGATATAGCTGATTGCACCGCCAGGGGACAGTCTCTGAAACTGAGACTCAAATTTCAACTTATCAAAAGCGTTGATATGCTCTGTAACATGGACATGATAGGAGTTTGTGATATATCCCTTATCTGTGATCCCCTCAATCACGCCGAAACGCTTTTGCAAACACTTGGCAAATTTGTACGTAGTGGACTCGATGGGCGTTCCGTAAAGAGAGTAGTCAATGTCCTCAGCTGCTTTCCACTGTGCGCACTTATCGTTCATATACTGCATGACTTTGAGTGCAAACGGCTCACCATCAGGATCAGTATGGCTCTTGCCAGTCATTGCCTTTACGCATTCATAAAGACCAGCATACCCAAGCGAAATTGTGGAGTATCCACCGTGTAGTAGCTTGTCGATTGTTTCACCTTTCTGCAAACGGGCCAAAGCACCGTACTGCCAGTGAATAGGGGAAGCGTCAGAAACTGTGCCTGAAAGTCGCTCATGCCGAATTTGCAATGCCTCGTGGCACAACTCCAAGCGTTCCTCAAAAATTTCCCAGAAAGTATCAAACAGTGCTTGGATATCGTCGTGATCCTCGCAGACCTGCCAGGTATGAAGCGCACTCAACGCAACGTCAGGTAAATTGATAGTCACAACGCCCTGGTTAAATCGCCCATAATATTTGGGTCTGTCTGACTGATAGTTTTTTGCGTTTGCAATGTTATCCCAGCCATTACCAGAACGGTCAGGGGTCAAGAAACTACGACATCCCATGCAGGTATAACAGTCACCGCTACCATCAACTTCGCCCTTAGACAGTTTGTATTCACGCATCTTTTTCTCAGAAATATAGTCAGGGACAAGCCGTTTTGCAGAGCACTCAGCGCACAATTCCGTCAGATACCAGTATGGAGAATCTTCGGTAATATTGTCTTCCTCCAGCACATAGATAAGTTTTGGGAACGCTGGTGTGACCCATACACCTTTTTCGTTTTTTACTCCCTGGTAACGCTGCCGCACAGTCTCTTCAATAACCAAAGCAAGATCTTTCTTTGTCTGCGGATCGTTTGTTTCTCCCAAATACATGAACACAGTAATGAATGGGGCCTGACCGTTCGTGGTCATTAGTGTAATCACTTGATATTGAATTGTTTGTACGCCCTTTTCAATATCTTTACGAACTCGCCGTTCAGTAGTACGTTCAACATATTGGTTATAACTACTTGAACCAACCGTCAAAGAAATTTCACCAGCTTTGATACCATCGTTGAGTTCTTGTATGACCTCTTCTCGGATTGCTTGACGGCTCACTTCGACAAACGGAGCAAGGTGTGCTAAAGAGATGGACTGCCCTCCATATTGGTTAGAGGCAACTTGTGCAATAATCTGGGTAGCAATAGTGCAAGCCGTGCTAAAAGAATGGGGCTTTTCAATAAGCGTTCCACTAATTACGGTGTTGTTTTGGAGCATATCTTCGAGATTGACAAGACAGCAGTTGTGCATATGCTGCACAAAATAATCACTGTCATGGAAATGCAGAATGCCCTCTTCGTGCGCTTTAGTAATTTTCTCTGGCAGAAGCAAACAATCTGTTACATCACGGCTTACCTCACCAGCAATATAATCCCGTTGTGTCGAAAGAATCATGGGATTTTTATTTGAGTTTTCCTGAATAACTGTTTCATTTGTGCCGTCCGCAATAGAGAGAATTTTGTTGTAAAGAGAGGTGGCATTGCGCAAAAGTTCATGTTCATACCGATACTTGATATACGCTACCGCGACGATGTACTCGTGCTCTTTCATCAGTTCAATTTCAACATCGTCTTGGATTTCCTCAACCGAAATTGCACGATTGCGCCGCTGATAACGGCTATACAAACGATTAGAAATTCTCTTGGAAATCTCGTTTTTATCACCTACGGAACTGAGCTTTTCAACTTCTGTAAACGCTTTAACGATGGCGTTTGTAATCTTACTCTTGTCAAAGCTGACCTCTGTACCGTTTCGCTTAATTACAACCATTCAGATCCTCTCTTTCTGCAAACTCTTGAACCATGGAATCAACATCGTCCCAAGTATCGGCGCGTTGAACCCCATACTTCTCAACATCTAAACCTCTATTGTGGGGGCGGTTAAACAAAATCTTGAAGTATTCGCCATTGAGAAGATTGTGAATCCCATCGTCAATCAGGATATCGCCACGAATCATTTGCTTATTGCTGGCAAAGATAATGTGCTCCCAGTCAAGGAAAGGAAACATTTCCAGAATCCGCTCAACCTTTACCTTGCAAGTGCGGTAGTCCGAAGCTGTGACCATATACAGCTGGTGGCCTTGGTCAAACCATTTCTGGAGCACTCGCTGACTCCCTGGCATTGGTTCAAGGCTTTTCCACAACTCATCATCGTGGAGAACCCCAAAAATCTGTTGCTTTGTCAATGTTGGAAATGCCAAAGTCATATCCCAGTCTTTGATATCCTCAAATGCAACTGTTGTACCGTAACGCTCATTGATAAACTTTATCCAGCAATTCAACAGGTTCTCAGCCACATCATCGGCATCGAATAAAATCGTCAGCGGCTTCATGTGTTTTCTCCTTTGATAGTAGTGCTCACAAATTTCTCAACAGCATCTTTAAGGTCTTCCAGAGTACCACCATTGATAATAGTGGCGTCGTATGGGTAGTCATCCAGTGCGGTTTCAGACGGATGTTTCTGTTGTTCTGCCGTTAGGGGAGAAGTAAAGTTAGGACGAATCACCCGCAGCAGAATAGCATCCATGTTATGGTGTTCAAAAATTTCATACTCGTTTGGAAAACGGCAGTCTGGCAAAAGTACATAGTCCCATGTGTCACAGAAGATGTCCAGGATGCTGACAATAAAGTTGACCCAGTAATCAGGAGACTTAGCGCGAATCTTGTCGGTTCCAACATACTGAAGAATCGTCCGTCCCCTTTCATCTTTCTTGCCGTCCCAGCCAAAGAAAGTCTTGCAAACGTACTTGACCAAATCGCCAAAATGCGCAATCAGAACTTTATTGCCGTCGGCTGTCAGCTGCTCTTCCAGAATCTTTGCTGTGGTGTCTTTGCCATTTTGTGCTTTACCAGAAATGCAGATCACTTTCATACGCTCACCTCAATGTCGTCAAAGACCACAGGAATCAGCATTTGGAACTCTTTGAGAAGTGGGATCGCAACCTCACGCATCTGGGGGTGAGCCGCCGGTGAAGTTCTGAGCTTAAAGAAGTGCCGCCACTCACGAAGGTTGGCCGTCATAACTACCTCAGTTTTGAGGCTGTTAGGGAGAACAGAGCGAGCTTCCTGCGGTTTTGCTCCTGCATGAATAAGTTGCAGATACATTTCTTCCGAATACTTCATACATTTGAACCACAACTGGTACTCCTCCGAATTTTCATCCCAGAAGCACGGCTCGATTACAGCGATCTCCTCGCCAAACTTACCCATGTAGTAGTTACAATAGCGTGTGCTCTCTTGGCAGTACGCCGCGATGCGGTGTCGAACAATCTCATGGCTAACGCCGCGATCCACAATAAACTTCACTGTGATTTTCTCGTGTTCCAAAACAGCTTCATGCCCACGCTTGATGATATTGGCAACAAATTTCTCTGCACTCCCGTCTGTGATCTTGTCCTCAGACTTGTAACAGACCCGTCCAGCTTCCTCGATTGATTTCAAGATTTCCGTACCATTAACTTGTGAAAGTACATGAAACCCCGCTTTGATAATCTTCATTGATGCTCCTCCTTGATTTTATTCGTTGTTTTATGAAAAGTTAGACTACACCACGTAGTCATAACCAATCAAATACCAGTAGCCAGTGCGCTCCTGTCTCACATCAGAGGCATAAATTACATCGAAGCGTTTAAGTGGCTTTTTGTCAAAGATCCGACTGCGAACTGTCAGTCTGGAAGTCTTTCCGCTGCCAATAGATCTGGTCTGAAGAGCATACCCCCAAACTTCCTTGTTTGCTTTACTCTTTAGTGGAAAAACATCCATAATAACAAGTTTGCGCCGATCTTCTTTCTTGTCGGTTGTCAAATCAATGTAACCCAAATTTTCAAGTTGATCCTGCATTTTGCTTTTCAAGTCAAAATCTTGGATGTGCATATCTCTGACTACTTGCTCCATATGCCGAAGAAGTCCTGGCATATCCGTAAATGTGTAACTTTTAGCTGTTGCACCATTTTTGGCAATGTTGGTAGCGTACTGTGACACGATTGCTTCAACTTGTGGAGTCAACTTTTCTTTGGATATTTTCTTCATGGTTCCGTTCTTGAAGAAAGAGAACATTTCTACCATGCGAAGTAACTCTTTTGCGTTGCCGTACTCAATGAAATAGTCAATTTTGACAAGTATATCTCTTTGGCGTGTGTCCAGGTGCGTCCGCTCATTCATAAGCTGAAGCAATTCCATAAACGATTTTGGCTTACCAGCCTCAGCCAGTTCATACAGCTCGTTTGCAACATCGGCGTTCATATATTTGACAGAGCTGATTCCCTTAGCAATTACCTTTTCCTCCTTGTTAAGCAGGTACTTATCCTTTGAAAATCCGAAACGAGGAGGCACGATCTTGATGCCATAGAGTGTCGCAAGTTCATTACCATTCTTCACATCTTCCTCACCATTGGCATTGTTGAGGTATGCGGTGATAAATTCGTATGGGTGATAGTACCGTAGGTAAGCGCAAAGATAACCAATCATGCAATATCCAACTGAATGGTTATAGCCAAACATATAGCTGGAAGCATCGCTTATGATCTGCAAAAATTCTTTTGCTTCCTGTTCTGCGATTTCTCTGGGCTGTGGTGACTTTTCACAATACCCATTTAGGATGTCAGGTAAAATTTTCTCCAAGTCCTCTGGCTTCTTACGGGCGATGGTGCGCCGTGTATTGTCGGCATCAGAACCAGAGAAACCACAAATTTGCTGTAAAAATTTGATAACGTCCTCTTGGTAAATTAGGTATCCGTTATTATCTTTCAACAGCTCATCAATAAGAGCAGATGGGTTCTTGTGCGGCTTATGCTGCATGAGATCATCACGATAGGACGCACCAGACGGACGAAGTGCTGCCGTAATTAAACTCATGTCAAAAATACTGTGTGGTTCGTATTGTTTGAGCATTTGGAAAGCGAAGTCACCCTCAAACTGAAAGATTCCAACCGGAGAGCGGAGCATATCTTTCCATACTGCTTCGTCATTCCAGTTAATTTCATGGGACTTTGGATACGGCTTCCCCATTAGCTCATAAGCGTCTTTGACAATCTCAATGTTCTTCAGTCCAAGAATGTCATACTTGACCAAACTAACATCATGCACGCACTCCATATCAATCTGCAAGATCTCTTTGCCGTCAGAAATAAAGGTGCCATAATTATCTCGCAGAGTGATTGGACTTGCCACAATGCCGGCTGGGTGCATTGACTGGGAGATTGCCACATCAAGCAAGCCATCATAGTAGTAGAAAACATCTGGGTATTTCTTCCGTGCCGCATCCTCGTCTGCCTCGAACTCTTTTTTGATCGTTGCGCTGATTTTGCCAACCCACGGGTTTTTAGCAAAAATCTTTTCGTTTTCTTCTTTCAATTTACTGTACTCTTTGGTAAACTGTTTGACAAGTTCTGCACGTGGAACATCTTTCATACGACTGGGCAACATCAGATTCCCAGCCTCATCAAAACAGTATGCAGAGAAACCGTCCCGTGCATCACCAAATCTGATGGTGATGTTTTCATTTTTCAACATTTCTAATGCTTTTCGGAACCCTTTTTCATCGTGCTGGTGTTCTTTATTCCACTTTACACCTAATGCACGACAAATCTCGTCAATACAGCCTTTGGACTTGATTGTGCCGATAGCAAGAATAAATGCGGTGCGCTCCTGCCCAAAACGGTTGATAATGTAGTCGTAGACTAAATCACGTTGAGAAGGGGAAACATCAATATCAATGTCTCCGATTTCTTTTCTGTCCTCATTGCAAAAACGGGAGAAAACAGTGTGCCATGTCTCTGGGTTAAGATCTGTCGTATTGGACACATAGGCCACGCGGGAGCCGCCACAGGAGCCGCGGTTAAAACCAATCGGGATGCCGTTCTCTTTACACCATGTTACCAACTCAGACATGAACAACATGAAGCCGGACATATCAATTTTATCGAATACGCGGCATTCTTCGGCAATCGCCTCTTTGAACGGTTCTACCTGTTCAGGTGTAATAGCACCATCTGCAATTTTCGATTGCAAGTTGTTATCCAGTACCTTATGCAACACCTCTCTGTCACGATCACCATAAAGTGGCGGATACTTGAAAGATGTGTCCAACTCAAAGGACTCAACAGATGCCGCCATACGATTGGTATTTTCGATTGCCTCAAGATAGATGATTTCTGGGATAGCATTTTGCTTAGCGAACATCGCTACCAATTCTTCGTATGACTTGTAGGTAAGATCAAAACTGTCTTCGTCAGCAAATTCAATATGCTTTGACAGTTGCATGATACTCCTACACTCTGCTTTGTATTTGTTGAGACTATGTGTATCAGTACCAGCAATCAGCGGAATACGGTAACGCTGAGACATATCTACCAGATGACGGTTGTACGCAATTTGCTCTGGATGATCGTGCGGCTGGATTTCCAGATAGTCATAGTGCTTCAAAATGCGTTCATACATCGGATGCCGAATACTCATTTTATTGAGTGGAGAGGCGAGACAAGCACTTATTTTGATGACGTTATCTGAAAGACCAAGAAATTCGTCAAATGAAATCCTGGGTTTATAGTAAAAGTGATCGTCACGAGTAGACCGACTAATCAACTCGTTCATTTCCTGAAGGCCCGCATAATTCTTAGCAATTAGGATTGTATGGTAGTTGTCACGTACCTTGTGCATCCCAGCTTCCATCAATTCTGTAAATCGCCGTTCCGCATAATCATCTGGTTCGCATTGTGCATCGTCTTGCGTAATCGAGCCTAAATCTGGTTCTTCTTGATAGTTTGCTCTTTCCATTTCGGCAAGTAGGCGTTCAGCAAGAGCTTTTTGTTCACGATCTCTCTGAGCGGCCTCTTCCATTACTTGCCGCTGTATCTCTTTTTTATCAGGTGGAACTAAGAGGGCTTCTGTTAAATAAACTTCACAACCGTGAAGATATTTTAGACCAGCTTTATCACAAGCCATCTTTTTTTCGATCCACTGATAGATGTTTCCATGCTCAGTAAAAGCAATCGCAGATTGCCCAAGTTCGACAGCACGAGCAATATAGTCTGAGAATTTGGTTGCGCTGTCAAGCAGAGACAGTTCGGTATGCAGATGATATACGGTATAGTTTTTATCACTCATATTGACTTCTCCTATTTCACGAACCATATTTGTATCGTCAACAAAACTCACAATACTGTTTGATTTATGATTTTGCCTTTTCGGTACATGGTTTCGTGCTGATTATTGATCGCTTGTTCTTCCGAATACCTCATCTTCGCTGTCATCCTCTACCAGCTGCTGAGGTGGGAATGGAAGCGGAGTTGTGTATCGCCTCTTGTCCCAAGCGTATTGATAATCCAGTTCAGCCTCGGTTGTGAAAAACCGTCTGGACGGGCGATCATAAAATGTTTCAATGCTACGGCTTTCATAGCCAGTCAATCGGTCTTTCAAGATGTCGAAGATAACATCCGCTTTAATTGGCTTAACTTTCCATCCACTTCCATTGAGCTTTGGGATACCTTGCCGGTCAGACTCTTGCACACGGTAGAGGCTGATAATACGATGAGCAAGATCAATAATGGCCGAAATGCCCTGCACATCCATCTTACTCAACCGACGCATCATGTCAATTTTGTGTGGATGTACTACCAAGATTACAACGACATTGAACTTCACAGCAAAAGCAATCAGATCCATAATAAAATCAGCCTGTTTATCGTATTTATTGTTATCGTTGCTCTCCAAGTTAATAGCTGTCAGGTTGTCAAGAATCAACAGCTTCGTCCCATACTTCCTTACCGAGTCCTCCATAGACTTCAAAAGGTCTGCTGACTTATTGGATTCTCCGTCCTGCCGAATATAGAGTCGCCCTCGGTAAAACTCGCTAATCGCTCTTTTTGCTTCCGGCGTCACCTTATAGAAGATAGAATCGTTGTACTGACATTCCTTTACATTTCTCTGCCCCGCAAAGATGAAGTTCAACCAGTTTTTTGCCTGGAAATTTGGCAACTCACCAGAGAACAGATAGGCATTTTCATCTCGATCCAGGCACTGACAAATCACTTGGTTCAAAAATGATGACTTACCACTACCATTGATACCTGTCACAATGTTTAGTGTTCCGTAAAACAGCTTCATTAGATATCGGTCAAGGTTAGGAAGCCCTGTCGGAATGCCGTCAAGAGCGTCAAGGTCAATATCCTCAATATCAGAGAAGTCAACCACACCAGGAACAGGTGAGTCTTTGGCATCCAGAATAATTTCCATAACCTTTTCTTTCCCGTAATAATAGAGGACTTCGTTGAGATCGTTTACGGAGTATTTGGTATTTGCGGCTTCATCCACATAAAATTGTGGGACTTCAACCACCTTTGTCCGCCAGCTGCCTAAACGGTAAATACACTCTTTCTGCATTTTAAGGCCAGCCTCATCATTATCAGAACAGATAATAATGGAATCGAATTGTTCAAGAAAGTCCCAGTTTTCTTCAATCCAATGGAAATTTGTGCTTCCAAGAGGAACGGATACGGCATTTGTAAAACCAGACTCGATTGCAGATAGACAATCTGGCTCACCTTCGCAGATCAACAAAGGGACGGTTGTATTGATACGATTCATATTAAACAGAAGTGGGGTTGTGTCTGCACCTTTTTGACACCAGCATTTGTTCTCGCCTTTTTTGACTTTTCTGGACGGGCGATATTTCACCATTGTCAACACATCGTTGGTGTCGTAGTAATTGAAAACGGTGTTCCCCTCACTGTCCTGGCGCACATCGGCATAGTCTATCGTCTGTGGGCTAATCTTACGCTTTTGGAAGTATTCGTACACACGAGATTTATCATCGCATATAACCTCTTTGGGGTATTGATACTGCCGCCGTGTCTTTACTCCAAGTTCACCGAAAGAATATGGCATACCGGCCAGATCGAAAAGTTTGCGGCACGCCTGGGCATATGTCATTCCTTTATACATCAGCACATCGAGAATGTCATAACTACGAGAACACGCCCCAAAGCATCTAAAATTGAATGCTTTTTTGTTATAAATGAAACTGGCGTGATCCTCTTGGTGAAACGGGCAGCAGCACTTCATATCACGCTCGTCATAGTCAACAATGCCAAGCTCTTCTATGATAATTCGAGCGTTATCATCACCGAGTTTTTCCTTGGCCTGCATAATTGCATCACGGTCGATTTGCACAGATAAAATCACCTCGATCCGTCTGGAAAGTCAGCCCACTTCCGTGGGCTTGACTTTACCATGATTCAAGATTAGAAACTAAAGCCGGGGCGCACGCCCGCCGACCAGGAAGCACTGGAGCGGTTGATGTAGCCGTCGGTGTCCACAGAACAGAAACTGATGTAGGTGTTGTAATAGGGGGAACGCAACCACCACCACACAGCAGCGTCGTCTTCATTCAGAGCAAAATACGGTACATCCTCCAGTCGGAAGTATTCATACCAATGCCCCTCACCAGGAGCTGAGTAAATAACTCGCCCAAACACTTCCTTTTCACTGAGGATAAAGATTCGATCAATACTCTTGACGATTTCTTTGCTCTCACCACCAGCAGAAGTGAGTTTGACTACTGGACGAATAACCGACTGTAATTCATCAGAGCAAAGCTCCAAAAACTCTGTATTGAGCCATCTCCGCATATCGCTCGCGTCCCAGCCACCTCTATTGGTGCCACTGTCATTCATGGAACGCTCGTCCTTATACACACGAACCATCTGCCATGTGAAAGGAGCCTTACCGGAGTTGTCTGCCAAATCGTCATGGTCAAACCCGATAATCCGATACTCAGCATTAAAGCCGTTCTTCATGTGATCCGTCTTGACAGCTCCAAGAGCAATCTGCTGGCGAGCAAGCCCACTTTGACCGATGCTGTTCAATTCCAGCCAAGAGAGATGGTTCAGATCGGTCAAAAGCTCTACACTGGGTTTTTGAATTGTAGAAGCGACTGCAATATCTGATAGGCAACTGGAAATAAGCAGACCAGAAGCATCCATGTCCACGGTGAAGTTGATATGCTTACGCTGGGCAAGTTCCTCTTGTGTAATGAAAAAATTCATATTATCCTCCCTATTATTGTCACAGTTGCATACGATAGTTTTCAGCACATTTCAATGCTTCCAACTGCAAGCTGGATTTTTCCGCCCTCTATCCAGGCAACGGAAACGGAATAAACATCCAACCCACAACTGTCAAACATTTCGTCAACAGACACTTCAATCTGTTCTGCACCAAGAGTGTGTAGAAAATCTTTAATTTTCTGTTCACACTCTGTATCACAGTTTTGGTTGATTTCTTCCAGCAGTTCAAATAATTTTTCTTTCATCCTTCGCCGCCTTTTTTCCGAATAAAACCAGACTTTCATCATAGAAATTCTTCGTACTCACATTCTGGTGCCACATCGCATAAATGCTTGCAAAACCAGAAATCAAGGTTTGCATACCAATCGTTGGTCACTGTAATCTTTTCGATGAGCCGTTTTGCCCATACTTCAACTTCCATCAGACGCTCATATCGGAACGGCTCACAGATCCATGTCCCTGTGCGAAAGCAGTTGAACTCAATATAATCTGGGTAACGATCATACAGCTGACTCACAGCGGCAGCGTAGATATAAAGCTGACGTTGGTATTTATCAAGTTCCAGATCAGAGAGTGTTGGTTTGGTTCGGTTCGATCTTGGCTTTAATGCTCTGGACTTATGATCGGTGATGTAGAGTTTGCCGTTTTCGTCCTCTGAAAGCACATCCAAAAAACCAATGAACGGATAGCCCGCAAATTGGAATTGCATTCTATCCTCTACCTTGATAATCTGGCGGTCAGGGAACGACAGAGTTTTGAGATACTGCCGCCCCTGCTCCAGATAGCCCATGTAGATTTTGTGTGACGGTGCTTTATCTGTAATATCCTCGGTAAAATGAGACAGGTAGTAGGGAACCAGTTCCTGCTTATTCAAAGCACCAGTCAAATATTGTTGAAGAATTGAGTGCATCAGGCTTCCGTATTGAGCGAAGAATTTCGATTGACCTTGGATATTGTAGATATATCGCTGGAGCCATAGATATGGACAATCTTCAAATGCTGTGAGGCGTGAATAACTCCATTCCATAGGCTCAATCATTAGGTCGTATCGCATTTACTACTCCTTAGAACGGAAGTTCACCATCGTCGCCCTCTTCTTCAGAAGTAGGAGGCGGAGACTTCTTTCCGCTGGACTTGGCCGGTGCCGAAGCGTCGTTATCTCCACCATTCTGCCCCTTGCTACCGCAGAACTCCACACGGTCAGCCTTGATCTCCCAGGCGATGCGCTTATTGTCTTCCTTGTCAGTGTAGTGCCGGCTCTGCATCTCACCCTGCACCAGAATTTCCTGCCCCTTGGTAAAATACTTCGAGACGAACTCCGCAGTCTGCCGCCAGAACACCACAGAGAAGAAATCAGTCTCTTTGTCTTTTGAATAGGGTCGGTCAACCGCCACATTCACCGTACAAACAGCAGTGTCGGACTGAGTGCGGCGCAACTCAGGATCAGCCGTCAAACGGCCCTTGATGATGATACAGTTCATTCTTCATTGCCTCCCACAAATTTCTTAACCGCTTCCAAAACTTCGGTGGCGGTCTTCATATTGGTAACGATACGGTAATTGCCAGATGCCTTACCCTTGTCGTCCTTGACGTATTTTTTGACCACAGCAGTCAGCTTGGTACGAGCGTCTTTCAGCTTTTCTTCATCCTGGATAGCATTCAGATAGCCAGACACCAACTCGTCAATCTCGTCGATCATCGCTGTAACCAATGCACGCTCCTCTTCCTGTGCTACTTGGAGCTTCTTGCTACGCCAATTATCAGGGTCATCATCGGGCGTGGCAATCTGGAAGAACTTCAAAAGGAAGTAGCGATGGAGATAACTGAGGCCGCTGCCAACCGCTTGGCTTGCATCACTCTGTTGCCCAACAATCACCCACGGAACAACCAATGTATCGTCGGGATTATCCAAGTTGATCCAGGTAAAGGTCATATCAGCCTTTACCAAAACCTCGTTGACGCTTTCCTCAATCCTCTTGCCGTCTTTTGCGTTCTTAATCTTCGTGTAGTTGTACGGGCTGACCTCTGCTGTCTGTGGCACGATGCCAGGATACAGAAGCACATGGTACTTATCCATACCAGCCGTCACACGGGCCAAAATTTCATCTTCGGACACATACTTGTAGTTGAAGCCACTCTTGTTTTTGCGGATAACTTCAACCATTTTCCTGATGCCAGCCAACTTTTGAATAAGGCTCAGGTCTTCGATTTTTACGTCTGCCATGTTTCCTCCTTGATTTTGTTTGTTATTATGCGAAATTTTAATCGTCACCGAATGATTTCAGCATAAAGCAAGAATCACAGAAATGCTTTCCGCTGGATTCAATTCTGACGTAATCGCCGGTTATTGCTTCTCCGCAGCCGTCACAAATGATTGTTTCTGCATAAGCACCACCACAGAATGGACAGCCACTAAATTTTTCATATGGTGGTGTATCCAGGCCATGCCGCTCCTCCCATTGTTTCGGTTCCTCAAAGGTTCTTCCACAGTCCAAGCAAGTATATCTATCTGGTGTCAATGTTTGACCACCTTCCAGACCGCAGTATTTCGAGTTGTGATAAAACTCCGCCGTTTACCGACAACCTCAATCTTGCCGTCTTCTTTCAACTCTGTCAGACGTGGGCGAGTGAAGTTGGGATCAATGTACGGGATTTTCCCATCTTTAAGGAGCTGTTGTGCAACCTCTTCTGCTGTCATACCACCAGGATCGCCGTTTTCAAGTATGTTCAAAATGAGAGCCTTGCGGCTATCCCGTTTCGGTTTCACATTCTCGTATGCTTCACGGCGATTTTTCAGTGTGATGCTCAATCGTATCATTCCTCTCTATCCGACAAATGCCGGTTTCTGTTGCTGTAATAGTTTGACAAATCCAACCATCTTCTTGAACACGGCCTCTTCGAGTTTTACTTGACGGGTAGGATAAATCCGCTACCCCCCCCACACACAGCGCACTCGATAAAACCTTTACGGGTCGCCTGTCTGATCCTTACTTTCTCCATAAACAACCTCCGGCGGATTGCCATGATGCTGTGCTCTAAGTGTCGGGCAGTCTTGCCTAAGAGTACATTTCTTGTTGAGCCGTCCCTGTGGATCAATTACGCCCTTGACCTTATACCATCCCGTCTTTGCTCCACCACCGCCAGCTTCAGCTTTCAGAACACGGGCAACAGTTTCACTATCATATATTCGGTTGGCATCTCCGTTGTAGTCGTTGATATATCCAATCTGACGAAGATCATTGTCTTCGATGCTATGATTTTGTTCGCCGCTAATTGGAGCATTATCAAATGTGGATAGTGCCTTTTCAAAAGCTCCAATGCCAGAAAAGAAAGAGCCAACCACAATATCCTCGAAAAGATACGGCATAGCCTGGTACAGTTCTCCCAGAATAGCACAAAGCACATCCACCACAATAGAGTTGCCGGCTTGCTTGTAAAGCTGGGAGCCACTACGATCATTACCGCCATATATGTTCTCATTCATAGCAGCCTGAGCGCTGTAAAAATCTTCATCGGTAAAGCCCATGAGCCTCCAGTATTCTTTCTGCGTTAGTTTCCGCACTCGAAACGCTGGCTCTTTGATTCCAGATTCAATCACTCTCTTGTCCCCCCCCATCAATAGTGCGAATAGTGCCACAAACGCCATCTTTGAAGAAACGAACACCCTCGTCACATCGCTGCTCACATACGATTCTCATGTTTTTCAACTACTCCTGTCATTTGTTGATTTCCGAAGCCTTTGTAGTCACGGGCCAGTAATGTTAAAGCTGTATCACAGTACCCATTAAACTGGGTTCCTTTCTTACTTAGTTTTGCACCGGCAAGTGAGCAAGTCCCAACAGTGGCGGTCTGTGGAACCTCTTCCACCGGTACGGATGGTATTACTGATTTGTCTGGCTGGGGGGGGCGATCATGGCTGCTACCTTATCGTCCGATAAGTAGTAATGCTCGTCAACTTTCTCATCCAGCATATCTACCAGAGCACGCTTCAGTGGGATAGGAGTAGGGAATTTGAACTTTCCGTTATCCAGATCTTTTCTGATAATGACACAATAGACACGCTCACGATTCTGCGGAATCCCATAGTTTTTTGCATTCAGAACCTGCCAGTAGACATTGTAACCGTAGTCTTCCAGTTCCTTAACAAAAAGATCGAATGTAGAACGAAAGCGTGAGCCGACGATGTTTTTCACATTTTCGTAAATAGCAAAGCGCGGCCTCTTCTCTCTGAGAAAACGTAACCATTCAACCAGAAGTGACGAACGAGTTTTCTTAATATCTGTTGATCCGCAACTGGGACAATGGTCGCGCTTAGTATAGTGAGCTTCTAATGGGTTATAGGTGTGACCGCAATGCTTACAAGTCCATGCAGCCCCCCCCCTGTTTGCCCGCTACACTGAAGTCCTGACAAGGGCTTCCGCCAAACATGGTATTAAAGTCTGGCACCATCTTCTCATCGGCCTTAGTAATATCGCCAATATTGAGTGCCGGATCAATACCATGCACAGCACAGTAACTTTCTGCGGCGTACTTATCAAACTCGCAGAAAAGGGCAGTTTTGAAATCCAAGGTTTACTACCTCCTTATTATAGCGTATTTTCCCTTGCCTGTCAATGATTTTATTCGTTGTTAATGAAAGAATAGTTTCATTCACTATCTTCTTTGCCTCTGCTTTCCGAAATCCACGAATCCATACATGGTACGCAGGTATAACAAGAAACCGCTCCACCGTCCATGAATCCAGATTCGCATAGGGCGTACCCTCCCTTTGGAATCTCGTCACCGCAGTTCCCGCAAGTGTGTGGTTTCCTACATTTTACGAGTCTGCATTTGTAGCAACTGATTTCTGTGTCATCATTGCCGTAAATATCACAGGTTTCGTAATCCTCTTTGGAATACTTTAATTCGTCCATACCTACATCTCCAATCACTTTGAGATGATTTTGTCAATCCCGATGATCCCCGCCAATTTTTCTCCCAACTGCGTAGAAATTTCAGTGGAAATCTTTTGCTTGAGGTTCTTGGTGACATCTTCAACTGCACGCTTGATTTGCCACTCCATGTCACTGTCGATGCTCTTGTGGACGATGTAATCAACCCGGCTTTTGAAAGCGGGGTTGTAGCCATTGTCTGGCTTCCCTTCCCGCGTGACAGGCTGCGTCAGGTAGTTGTCGCAAGCCTCAGAAAGCAACTGTTTGACAGTGACCTGTGCCCTCGTTACTTCACCCCAGCGATCAGTGATATCCTTTGGAGTGTTGAAAAACTGTTGCATCATCAAATTGAGCCTTTTGTTGACCTCGTTTTCAACGTCCCGCATTTTATCGTTAAGAATTTTCTCCGCTTTCTCTTCAAGAGATTTGGTGATGTTGCCGCAGACTTTTTCGGTAATGCTGGAAAGAATCTCGTCCTTCAACTGCTGGTCAATGTTTCCTTCCTCGTCCAGCCAATCCAGGTCAACGGTAATGTTGAATTTAGCCATTGTAAACCTCCATCGAATTTAGAATGAACACTCACACGGAAGGTTGTCATCATCTTTGATGAGCTTTCGTGCTACTGCCCAAAATTTTTGTGGTTTGGTTTTCTCAGTAGGAGGTAGCGCCTTTTTTTTGAGCTTAGCAAATTCCACCTCGAAATCTGAGAGAAAGCCTTGTTTTAGGATACTATACCCGATTGCTTGTTCTGCCAGCTTCGCCTTTTCCCAAATTTCGGGATAGAGACAGTAAACAATGAACCAATGTTGTTTGCCGGCCTTTAGGCAACCAATACAATTTGCATGGTTGAATATGTCATAGGTTCTTGGACGCTTAATCCCAATCTCTTCGATGTCGTGAATCGTCCTTGCCTCCCAGGTCAATGGATACTCAGTCTGGTATCCCATAGCAGCCATAATACCGACTCTACGCTGAATACGGCGCTGCTCATTGGCGTCGAACCCATAAACCAGAGATATATCATCTCTGACCGCTGGCAGTAGGGGTGGGTAGTTCTCCGCAAGCCATTTGTGAAAAGGCTCAGTTTTCAACCTATTTGTGCAAAGAGCCGTTGACTGTGCGCCAGTCTTGAATGCTTTGATATCCACGCACACATCAAATTGATCCTTGCGCTCCCATCCAGGCATATTGGCATAAGTAATTGGAACACCCAAATAATCCGAAACCTCATTTTTGAAACGCTTAATATCTTGGTCTTCAGTACGTGGACACAGATTATGGTTAAGTAATACCGTATTCTCAGACCCGTACCGTCTAACCACTTCCACGGCGGCGATTGCAGATGAATGACCGCCAGAAAAACAAACAATGTGAATCATACCGACCACAACCATCACTGGCTGAGGTCAACCGCCTAATCCTCCCATGCTTCAGCTTTTCGGCCTCCACGCTGCAACAGGCGGCTTTACCATGCACTTATCAATCTTACATGAACCTGGTTTACCAGGATTGGTATTATCTCCTCTCGTTTTTATTGCTGTTGGTTTGTGAACTCTTAAAATATTTTCCGATAGTAGCCAGTGTTGCACAGGCCAACGGAATGAAGTCTGGTGTGAAACGTGCTGTGTCGAACATCAGGTTCATACCACTGGCAATGGCATTTCCGACACACAGCTTCAAAATCCATCCACCAAACCATGCAAACCCAAATGTAATGACTGGACTGAATACCAGAAGCCCAATCAGTCCAATAATCGCACTGCCGATTCCAAGCAGTGTAAATCCGTCGTTATTTCTCATGTTGTAAACCTCACTTTTCTAAATTTAAGTGTTATTTATTGCACTTCTTTCTTTTCAATGGTGACTTTCCAATTCCCAAATGAACCGTGCATAATCAGTGATCCCATACGAAAATCATCATTGATCGTGTCGCCAACAGAAACGCTATCATAATACGCCTTATCGACAGGAACCTCAAAAGTAATTTCGTTCATTGAGTCTTTAAGGTGTTCACCGATATCGAGTGTGAAATGTGATTGTTTGATGCGGAATGTAACTACATAGGTTGCCGTTCCATTCTCTTCTTTTGCGCTTACAATTTCAGCCTCAATAGCGGACTTTTGTTCTTTGAGCACAGCGATTTCTGTTCGCAATTCATTACACTGCTGCTCCAGATACTCATTGCTTTCTGCACAACCAACAAGCAAGACAAGCATCATGGTTGCTGCAATAATAACAGCCATAATTTTCTTCATAATGCACCTCATAAAATTATTCTACTTGAACTCCGATATACTCAAGCACTTTTCGCATACCAAGGCCGTGTTCTTCCCACGGCTTCATGCAGTAGTTCCAGAGTTTTGGATGTGTGATTTTTAGACGCTGGAAGCGGTTCGGAGACTTTTCCAAATGAGCGCCAAAGGCACAAAAGACACAGCCAGTACGATGCTCTCCTGTTGTCGTCCACCCCCCCCATCAGCTTTAACGATTTCACCGTAGACAGAAGCATATGGGATTTGATAAGTATAAAGATATTCGAGTACATCATTCTCTGTCCAGAACGACATAGGCTGAGAGATGGGCGATTTATTGTTAAAGGCATTGCATCCTTGTCGCATCCATACGACTTCTCTGGATATGCTTTCTACTGCCATAGTTGCAGTGATAGGAAAACGGCCAGTCTCTTTAACGTATTTTTTCATTGGCTGCTTCTTCATAATATCGCAGCACTTGGAAGACACCTTGAAAGGCGCATCTAATAGGTAGCACCACTTTTGACAGTTAAATTTCGATGGTTTACCATTCGACATCATAACCTCCCCGTGGATCTCCTTCCAACGATACGATCCAGGCTTCTTTCCGTATTCAACCGTCTCTGCTGTTCGCTTTGATATCAGAGGGTATCCATACACCTCAATAACCTTGCGGAAATTCATCTCTGGCCGTACAACAGTCACATTATCACGGCTCATAGCGAACTTTCTAACCTCTGGGAACTCAAGCCCAGTGTCGGAGAATACAGCCGGAACATCTGGGTAAATACGCCTCACGATGTCAAGAAGTACGGTTGAATCCTTGCCACCTGAAAACGCAACATACACTTGGCCGTCGTAGTGCTGATACCATTCGATAATGCGAGCCGTAGTAATATGGATTTTGCGAGAGAGAGGCAGACGCTGCATCTCTTCCAGTTGTTCTTTGCTATGCAAAACGTCCACCTCCCCCATAATTATTGTGATTGTTTATAAGTTCCCACAGTATTGCCGCAACAACGAAGCAAGGCACGATGAAAACTGCTCCATCCATAAATCACTCCGTACCGTCTGTCAGTTGGGGCGAATCGTCAGGAGCGGGAAGCTGAGGAGTCACCGTTCCAAGCCAATGGTTAAGTACCTTGTTGTAGGTATTGTCATTCCCCATAAAACGCTTGAGCATAGCAGCCATCAGACCAGTCTCAGCACTGAAGGTGTCTCCAGGCTGGCACTTCACCACCGTCTTGGAGCCATCGTCCCAGTAAACGATAGTGGCAGGGCCGTTGAAAATCACACGATGAATACCCGGCAAGGCAGGATGCTCCCGCATATAGCGAACAGCGGCGTTCCATCCAGCGGTGAAGCTGTTTTGATCAAGTCCGACCTTTACCTTATTGGGGGGGGTATACGAACCCAACAAGCGAAGCAGATCGGCGTTTACAGGCTGCACCCTAACACTCCACGGACTGATGTGATTGTCTTTCATTGCAATTTCCTCCTTAAATTCAGTGTTTTTAGTGTGCGTGCAGGTCACAATCGTGCAAAATCATAACCTGCGACCAGATATCTTCACCAAGCAAATCCTTAAACTTTCTCTCGGTCTTGCTCGGATGATCTGACTTTTCCACAGCGAATGGTGCCATATGCCAGCGAATCAAAAGCGCAACCCTCAGTTGGTCATCCTTGGACAACAAATCAGCGGTGTGAGCAAAACTCTCATAGGCACCAACACGCTCGTGGTTGTAATAGTGGGCAATATCTGTGGGATTTCCCTTGCTGTCATGGAAAACCTTTGTAAACTCTTTTCCAATATCATGGAGTGCAACTGCACGGCCAAGAGGAATATCGTTTGCCATATCAGAGTAGTTCTTGTCGAAATATTCATAGGCCGTCAACATATGCTGTCCAACTGTAAACTCATGGTGAGGGTTGTCGTGCTCCATACCAGCAAGGCGACTCAGCAAGAAGTTGATGTCGCCAATAAACGGGTCTACATTTTCGATCCAGATAGCATCCCATCCCTCGGCTTTCATCGGAATGTCGATATTCTGATACATCCGATGAATTACATTCTCAGGCACAGTGCGTTCACGATTGGCGTTATTCTCTACGCATTTAGAATACGGGGTTGCCATAAAAACACAGACGGTTTTAAGGCCAGGAATATGCAGTCCTTTCACCTGTTGCAGAAAAACACGACGGCGCTTATAACTGATATTGGTAGCGTCATATACCACACTCAAGCCAATTTGCAAATCACGGATTACACGGTCGTGAAGAGTTTGAAACACCAATTCCTGCTGACTCTGATCATCCACATTGTTCAAAAGTTCCTCACGAATTGCGTCGCTGGAGTGGATGACCGCATGGGACAATTTGTTTTCCGCATACCAAGACTTTCCGCTTCCAGGAAGTCCAACCAGCATGAAGAAATATTGCGTTGACAGGTTCAAACTACTCTCCTCCTTGCAGTTCCATTAAGAAACATCGTTTAAGAATTTCTACTGTGGCTGTCTGCATCACTTCATTTGCGTGTTCGTTAATGCAAACAGGAGTTGTATCCATGTACTGCTGTTTATCAGCTTTCATAGAATCAACAGCTTCTTGCATAAGCCGACGCGCTTCTTCCAGAGAGTGACACCCACGTTTTACTTCTACAAGGTAATCGGCTTGTTTGCTAACCAAGCAATCGGAATATTTTTCGTCGGCCATGTAGCGTGTCATAAATTCACGCATCCGCAAAGCGTGATGGAGCTGCTTGGGATCGTAGCCAAACCGTTCAATCTTATCAATGGTTGCAGGATATGGATGCTCCATTGCTTTCTGTTTCTCTAATGCCATACCAAGAAGACAGCTCATCCCAGCATAATTGTTATAGCGAGCAATGTCCTCTCTGGCGTCCCAAATAGGCTGGAACAAGTCGGCATAAATCGGATTGAGGATGTAATACGGAGTGAAAATGTCGCTACTCTCATAGTCCAGGCCGTAGTTTTGAGAACCTTGTAAGAAAATTCCCAACCAATCCTGCCCAGATTCTCGTACAGCGTCCAAATGCTGCTGTAGCCGATTCATAATGCGGTCTTTATTCATATGGGCACTCCTCCTTTCTCACACAATCTCTGAGAAGTCGTTGGTAAAGGGATGCGTCATAACTCTCCATATCGTCCCAGAACATTAAATGCTCTGAGGTGTATTCCTCTGTGACATCTCCACTCACATCATAAAGGCGTCCACCGATTTCCTGAACAAAGTGATTTTCCACAGGCTCGTACATCATATTGCCGCCAAACCGCTCTTGCAAAATGAAAGCAAACCAATAACAGCAGCCGTTAAGAAACACGTCCTTAGAGCCTTTGAAGTTCTGGATAAAGCCGAGAATTTCAGCTTTATCCATCGGTTGCCTCCACAACCTCTTCCTGTGCCTCTTCCATATCAGGTGCAGCAGCAGTATCCTTAATCAATCCCTCAAGAGCCTTGAAAGAGAAATTTTTGTGCTTATAAGCAGCAAACTTTGGGCGATTGACAATGCGGCAAACAACACCTTCACGCACATGGGTTTTGCCTACGGGGTCAGGGCCATCGTAGAAATCCTCAGCCAGCTTCTTTACATATTCGCCAGCATCCACCGCCTGGGGAGAACCCACATTATCAGGCAGTTGGAAAAGATCGGGAATGATTGTGCGGCAGAAGAGAGGTACACACTTGACGCCCATCTGCTCACAGCGATAACGCATGAAGTCAGGCGAATACTCCACCACATCACCATCTTCGTTGGTCATAGTCATGCGGTAGACATAGAGATCGGACTTCGGCACAGGGATAGAGGCCACTCCGCTCTCATCCATAACTGTTTTCTTTCCGGTTGGATCACAGCCATAACTGAAGAAAGTTGTTTTGCCGTACTGTTTGGTAAACTCCTTATCACCAATCTTGGCGTTGCTTCCAGGAGACATGATAGGTGTGCCATCGTCGGTGAAACCAACCATCTCGTAGTAGACCTCCTCACCATTGCGGAGCTTCCCTTCAAAGACCTTTGCGTGTTGCTCACGGAAAGAATTGCTTCCATAAAAGCCACCGTCGTAACCGTCAAGAACAACCCGCCTCGTACCAGTAACATATCCCCAGTCATAGATAGGCGTTCTCTTGATTCTGGCGCGGAGCCAATCAGGAGTTTTCTCGCTCTCAAACAGCCGCTTTTCCAAACCGTTTTTATATTGGTAGCCTTTGAGGATGGGAAGATAGCCGGTGCGCTGGCTGGTGCCGTGCATCTTCAGCGTAATCTCAACCAGATCGCCGTTATGGAACGCAGACAAATTGTAGGCAAGCTGCTCTGTATCTGCGTACTCCAAGAACAGAGGAGAGATTGGATCAGACTTCTTGCGGACACGGCTTCCGCCGCCCGGACTTCCACCACTTCGGTTGCGCTTGGGAATGTACTTCTC
>OFFK01000435.1_pt1 | contig 37039 bp, 30 predicted proteins | sample 1521361 | NCBI WGS metagenome assembly OFFK01 (sample SAMEA3504096, study PRJEB24116) | mouse gut metagenome | biome: mouse gut; feature: mouse-associated habitat; material: faeces | place: Denmark | collected 2011 | reverse complement strand
ATCTGGATGGTCTTCTCTCCGATATCTACCTGGCAGACAATCAGCTTGTCCGCATCGGGATGGCGCTCGATGGACAGAATCTGTCCTACCACGATTTTCTCCAGGTTCTTGTCTCTTCTCTCGAAGCCCTCCACCTTCGTGCCGGACAGGGTCATCGCGTCGCAGTACTCCTGATCCGTGCATTCCAGCTGGGGCACATATGCCTTAATCCATGACAATGCTGTATTCATGTATATCCATTCCTTTCTTTATTATAAGGCGTTATAAAGCCGTCTCTGGCACAAGACAGCCTCTTATATGATTTTATATAGTCTGTCCATGGCTCAGCGTTCCGTTCAGAATCCGCGAGCCTTCCGCATCCCGGACCTTAGAATTGTCTCAGGAACCGGATGTCGTTCTCATAGAGCAGGCGCATGTCGTCAATCTCGTACTTCAGCAGGGCAATCCGCTCCAGGCCCATGCCGAAGGCAAAGCCCGTATACTCCTCCGGGTCGATGCTGCTCATCTCCAGCACATGGGGGTGCACCATGCCGCAGCCCAGGATCTCAATCCAGCCGCTGCCCTTGCAGAACCGGCAGCCCTTGCCCCCGCATTTGAAGCAGGTCACGTCCATCTCCGCGCTGGGCTCCGTGAAGGGGAAATGATGGGGGCGGAACTTCACCTTCGTCTCCTCCCCGAACAGCGCCCGGGCGAACTCCGCCAGCGTGCCCTTCAGATCCGCGAAGGTGATATGCTTATCGATGACCAGGCCCTCCACCTGATGGAAGGAGGGGGAATGGGTGGCGTCCACCTCGTCGGAGCGGAACACCCTCCCCGGTGCGATCATCCGGATGGGAAGCTTCCCTTTCTCCATCTCATGCACCTGCACCCCGGAAGTCTGGGTGCGCAGAAGGATGTCGCCCACGGCGCTGGCCACGTAGAAGGTGTCCTGCTCGTCCTTGGCGGGGTGGTCGGCAGGGATGTTCAGGGCTTCGAAATTGTAGTAATCCTTTTCCACCTCAGGGCCCTCCACCACCTCGTAGCCCATGCCCACGAAGATACGCTCCACCTCTTCCAGGGCGATGGTGTTGGGATGTCTGTGGCCCAGCTCCGTTTTGCTGGCGGGCAGAGTCACGTCGATGATTTCCGTCTTCATCCTGGCCTCTCTGACGGCTTTTTCAATCCTGGCCTTGCTCTCCTCCAGCACCTTCTCAATCTCGGCCCTGGCCTCGTTCACCATCTGCCCTACCTTGGGCCGCTCCTGGGGCGCTACGTCCCGCATGCCCTTCAGCAGGTCGGTGAGCTCGCCCTTCTTGCCCAGGATGCTCACCTTGATCTCGTTCAGCTTTTCGGCGGAGTCACAGTCCTGAATCTGCGAAAGCGCCTTTTCTTTGATCTGTTCCAGTTTTTCTTTCATGTTCTCCTCGTTTCTGCGCTGCTGTCTTTCCTTCCGGAGTGGGGCGCATCCGCCCCCAAAATCCCTTTCGGCCTGCAGGGCCTACGGTGCAGCGCAGTCCGTAAGCCGTCCTCTCCGGGAAATTTTCTTTCCACGTAAAAAACCCCCTGCAGTTTCCGAATCTCAAAACTGCAAGGGACGAAATCACATTCCGCGGTACCACCCTGCTTCCGGCTTCACAATCTATGGTGCCGCCGGCTCTCATTCGCGCGTAACGAGCGCTCCACGTCCCGGTTTACTGATTCGCCGTGCGCTTTTCATCGATATCACGTCGGTATCGGTATCGCGTAGGCTCCTGTTCCATCGGGCGGCTCCGGTGAGAAATTCGCAGGTCCCTCTGAACTTAAGGAAGCTTTCAGCCGATGACTCCCTCTCTCTGCAAGAAGAACAACCCCTACTTTGCACCATCTTAGCCTTTTATTGCTCTGTTAATTCTCAATGATACTGTTTCCTGAAGGAAATGTCAAGGGTGTTTTGGATTTTTAAGTATTGTATTTTAAATATCCGATGTGTATAATTATATAATAAGTTTCCCCTCACGGCTTCCTCGCTCAGCGCCACACAGCGAACCTTCCCCTTGACAGGCGGCTGAAACCAGCAGCACAGCGTCCTTCGGCTCCGCTGTCAGCTCCTGGCCTTCTATATCGGCTTCTTATATCCGGCTTTTGTCATTTTAGTACAAAAGACATCCTTCGACAGCTTTGCCCTCCTGGCCGCTTCCCCCACATTGAGGAGCCCATCGTTTACCAGCGAAAACAGCATCATCAAAGCGCCCCGTCTTTCGCCTTGCTTCCTGCCCTGCTTTACGCCCTGTTTTACCCCTTTCTTTAATCCACGCTTTACCGCATTCTTTTCTATCTCGTCCAATGCCTTGCACATATCCGTTTCCTCCTCTCTGGTCTCCGCATTGAGTGTATATTCCAGTTTTTCCGTGATATTCTTTATATTTGTACATGCATCTATGACATCCACAGCACTTTTTGGCATCCTGCTGAAATATGCCCCGTTCTTCCTGATGTATTCCTTGTATTGCTTTGGAGAAGCAGTCCGCTTCATGATGCCTAACACATATCTTAAGTCGGAATCCATCTTCTGGATGTCCTCATCGGGAATCTCCCGCATGCATACCATATGGACCGGGTAATCCCCCGCCAGACGCTGCAGCTTTTCCGGCAGTCTCCCCATATTGCCCATCATGTCTTTCAGAGCCTGCGGCTTCTTCCACTTCTTCCTGCCCCAGTATAACGTCAGATTCAGCACAGGCTTCAGGCAATCGTCTTTCCTGTAGCGGTACTTGAAATCATCCTCCGCCCCGTATTTCACTTCGTTACAGTCATTCCTCTCCTGTATCCTTTCAATCTCCCGCCTGTATGTCAGGTAATCCAGCTCCATAAGCCGCCAGGGGTAGGTCAGGTTGATGCTGTCCTGGTTCTCCAGCCCGAGCAGGAAACGAACTCCCCAGGCCTGCGCTTTCCCCAGGAAATCCCTTTCCCGAAAGGACAGTTTCCCTTTGGAATTCCTGACCGTCAGGAACCCTCCTGTCTCTTCGCATTTCCAATCCGGCGGCAGCTTCGTCCCCAGATAATATTCCAGCACAGACTTGATTCTGTCCGCTCTGTTCATGTAGACTTTCAGCGCATTGTTCGGCTCTCCCATTTTCTCCTTTCCGCAGAAGGACAGGACGTGGAAAGCCGGAACCCCCTCAGAAACCTTATACTACAAAACGCCAGAATTTACCGTACTGCCCTGGTTAAACGTATATGCTGGCGTTATGTAGTCGGTTTGCTCGGAAATCTTACCTGTTAAACAGTATAAATTCCAGTCCCATCCCCGCATGTTTCATAAATTTGAGTTTAAGCAGGGACTTTTGACAAATAGAAAAAACTGAATTTAAGTCCTGCGAATCACTGTCCGCAGCAAGAACATCCTGCTTATCGAATATATTATTACAAAATGAGTATACCACATTCCGGTTCCCTGCGCAATCAAAATTTTGTATCCACACCAATTTGGGGGTTTTTGATTTTTTAAGGCTACTGCCAAAGGCAGAAGGAGGACCATATCTATCCCTTGACACCAAAGGAAAAAAGCACTATGATAAAGCATAGGATGAAAAGAACCGCTAAGTCCGAAAGCGCCTTAGGTGAAGCGCGGGTGTTTTTGCGTTTCTCCGGATTCCTGAGGGCTTAGGGGCAATTATCAAAACGAAAGGAAGACAAGACAATGACAGAAACAGTCAGGGAAAAACTGGCAAGGGCAGCAAAAAAAGGAAGACGGCTCGTGGTCGTGGCGACTGCGGGTGCGCTGGTCGTGACCAGCATCAATTATGTCCAGGCGGCAGGAAACGATAAGGGCATAGAGGATATTTTTGATGAAACTTATTATGCGGAGAACTATCCGGACCTGCTGGAGGCGTTTGGATATGACAGGGCGGCTCTGCTGAAGCATTTCATGACCTACGGGCTCTCGGAAGGCAGGAACATGAACGGGCTGATAGACCTGGTCAAATACCGGGAGAAATATCCGGATCTCCAGGAGGCCTTCGGAGATGACTGGGACGCCTATCTGAATCATTATCTCACCTACGGAGCCTTTGAGCACAGGGACAACGGAACCGACTTCGACCCGGTGGATTACCTCAACAGGTACAGCGATCTGCAGAAGGCCTTCGGCACGGATATCCTGGCCGCTTACCAGCATTACGAGACCTATGGCAAGCAGGAAGGAAGGGAAGGCAGAAGCGATGCTGCCGTAATGGCGGCACAGGCACAATCGCCCGCATCGCCAAAGAACGAAGATAAAGAGCCGCCGAAACAGCCCGCTGCCCCGAACCCGGATCAGGGAGACATGGAAATCCAGAGCGTTGAGGTCATAGGCAGCGGCCATATCAGGGTCACTCTGAGCCGGAAGACGGAACAGCCCCTCACCCTGGGAGCGTTCAGCATCATCTGCAACAGCGGCGGCTCCGATATGACGATACTGTCCGTGACCACCAACGATAACAGAGTCTATGACCTGACCACTACCTACTACAGGGATCAGGAATACGACATCCAGATCACGCTGCCCGACGGCAGTACGATTTCCAAGGTCTTTACCTATAGGACGGACTGCCCGCAGCTTTCGGGCATCGGCGCCGTCCGCACCAGCGCCGGCGAGGCCAGGGTTACCTATAATTCGGACGCACCCGGGTATTTTTACTATCTGTTAAGGGAAGACGGGGCGGGTTCGGCCCGGGCGGCCTCCACAGGGGGAGCGGAGCCCACAGAATCCGAACTCATCAGCAATGGCGTCAAAACGGAGATGAAACAACATGAGAACAGCTTTACCGTTTCCGGCCTGGCCGAGGGCGTGTCGTACACCCTGTATTATATGGCTGTGGATACAGAAGACAGGGCTACCTTAGTAAGCAGCCTTTCCATTGCCAGCGATATCCACGAGGAGACGGCCGCCGCGATCAAGAGAGCCGAGGCATTCGCCGAAGAGCAGTGGAACGGAGAATTCCTGTATGGTTTCGAGATAGAGCTGGAGACTGCCACTGCAGAGCCTCTGACTCTGGACCAGTTTGACATCAGCTGTCCCCAAAACGAGACGACCCTTGGGGATATCAAGACTTCGGACAACAGGATTTACCGCGTGTATATGCAGAGAGGCAGCATCCCTAAGGGCAATAATACTTACACGATCCTGATCAACCTGAAGGACGGTACCCAGTTAAAGGGAAGCTGTTACCTTGACCTGCAGGCTCCCAGGGTGGATGCGAGGACCATAGAGTGGGTAGACGAGGACACGATAAAGGTGACGGTCAACTCGGACGAAGCGGGAAGCCTTTACTACGCAATTCAGGATCAGGTGGACGGGGAAGGTACGATTGCCCCCAAGGATCCCGCCCAGATCTACGCCCAGGGCACGAAGGTCTCCATAGGATACGGCCTGAATTATATAACGGTCAAAGGCGCGAAGGCAGGGCAATGGTTCTGCTTTGCATCGGAGGATGAACGGAACAACAGGGAGTCCTTCTACAGCTATAAGCAGATTCCCGAATATACCGCTCCGGCTCCGGACGATACAGAGAAGCCGATGATTACAGGCGTGACGGTCCTCAAGGCTTCCGATGGCGCAACCCTCAAGGTGGTGTTCAACCAGGATGTAAAGGGGTATTACGACAATAGCCTGACCCAGATCAGCGGAATCAATGGAAAGCTGGCCTTTAACACAACATATAGCGGTGAGGGAGGTTTCGAGAGCAACGTGCTGACGCTTACTGTGATGGATTGCTCCATTACCATTTCTGAGGGGTCCCATACCCTGACTATCGTATTTTATGACAACACGATATTGACATTTGATTTCACAGTATAAGTCCGGACGCAGGTGCAGACAGCACAGCATCTGTCCCTATTGTGCGGAGCTGCCGTTTCCCGGCGGCTCCTTTGCGGCTTCCGCCATCCGCACCTGCCCCGGCTTATGGCACAACCATCCAAAGAAAGAGGCAACTACCATGAACAGAGAATTTCTGACAGACCTGCTGACCACTCCGTCCGTCAGCGGATACGAAGAGACGATCCAGAAAAAGGCCCTGGCCTACGGCAGGGAATTCACCGATACCCAGCTCACCGACCCCAGCGGCAACGCCGTTTCCGTGGTAAATCCCAAGGCCCTCCACAAGATACTGCTCTGCGGGCATATCGATGAAATCGGCTTTGTAGTCACCCACATTGACGACTCCGGCAGGCTCCATCTGACAGGGGCAGGCGGCGTCCAGCCCAGGCTCTACGTGGGCTCGCCGGTGCAGGTCTGGCATGAGGGGAATCTGGTCCACGGCGTCATCGCCACTTCCTCGGATTTGGCGAAAAAGGACAAGGTCGAAGCTTCCGACCTGCTGGTGGACCTTGGAGCAAACTCTAAGGAGGAAGCGGAAAAAATCGTCTCCGTGGGAGACCCTGTCTGCGCGGACGTGCCTGTGCGGGAGCTGATGAACGACTGCTTCACCTGTAGGGCGCTGGACGACCGCACCGGCGCTTTCGTGGTGCTGGAGGCCGCCAGGGACGCCGCCGAAAAGGGCGCTTCCATCGGCATCTACGCCGCCACCACCGTAGGCGAGGAGACCACGGGCCGGGGCGCTTATCACGCTGCCGCCCGGCTGAAGCCCGACTGCGCCATCGCCGTGGACGTGACCTGGGCCAGCGATGCCCCCGGCACCAATCCCGGCGACACCGGGGAAGTGAAGCTTGGCGGCGGGCCGGTGCTCTGCCTGGGCTCCGCGGTGAACAAGCAGATGAACGCCCTGCTGAAACAGACCGCCGAAGAGCTGGAGATGAAGGTACAGTGGGAAATCGCCACAGGCCGCACGGGCACCGATGGCGACACAGTGAATAAGGCTGACGAAGGCGTCCCCATGGCGCTGGTGTCCATTCCGCTGCGGTATATGCACAGCTCCGTGGAGGTGGGCAGCTGGAAGGACATTGAGGACTGCATCCGGCTGCTGAGCGCGTTCCTGGTGAAGCTGTCGGAGGAGATGGACAGGGGCTTCGACTTCTGCCCTATCAAGCCCTGAACCCCGGAAATCTGCCGTGAGGATTGTCCCCTGCCGCAGAGCCCAATCTCCTGAATTCCCACGCATCTCAATGCTCCAGTATAAACGAAAGCAGGGGGTTCAGGAGATGCACAGCAAGAAAGGAACATACTATTGAAGTCCATCCTAATCATCGATGACGATCTGCATATCGGAAACTTGCTGGAGGAGGCCCTCTCCCGGGAAGGCTACCGGGTCCTGCGGGCCTATTCCGGCACGGAGAGCCTGCTGCTCTTGTCGCAAGAGCGGCCCGACCTGGTGCTGCTGGACCTGATGCTGCCGGGATTGGAGGGCGAGGAAGTGCTGCCCCGGATCCAGGGAATCCCTGTCATCATCGTCAGTGCCAAAATCGACATAGACCACAAAGTAGACTTACTGCTGGGAGGGGCCGTGGATTACGTCACGAAGCCCTTCCACCTGAAAGAGCTCCTGGCCAGGATAGCCGTTCATCTGCGGAACGCCTCCGCCCTACAGGACCCTGCTCTTCTCTCCCACGGCGACCTGACCCTGGACACGGCCGCCCACACGGTTTCCGCAGGCGCGGCCCAGGTGCGGCTGACCCGGACAGAATACGCCCTCCTGAAGCTTCTTATGCAGAATCCCACGCAAGTCATCACGAAATCCCAATTCCTTGACCGCATCTGCCAGGACACCCCCGACTGCACAGAAAGCTCCCTGAAGATGCACATCAGCAACCTCCGCCGAAAGCTCCGGGAGGCCGGCGGGAAAGACTACATCGAAGCAGTCTGGGGCATCGGCTTCAAACTGCAGTCGCCATGAATCTTTACCATTTCTTTACGCTTCTCTTTACCGCTTTCTTTATCATTGCCTGATAGAATGCTCCTATCACGGAGGACAGCGATGCACATGCCCGGGAAGGATTTCCGGAAGCGAACCCGTCACTGCCCTCGGAAAGGTATGGTAATCAACATGGACTATGTACTGCAGACCAATGCCCTGACAAAGCACTACGGGCATTTCAAAGCCCTGAACGGACTGACCATGAATGTCCCCAGAGGCGCTATCTACGGCTTCGTTGGCAAGAACGGCGCCGGCAAGACCACTCTGATCCGCCTGATCTGCGGACTCCAGAAGCCTACGTCAGGCAGTTATGTCCTGTACGGCAGACAGGACACCGAAAAAGACATCATCAAATCCCGGAAGAGAATGGGTGCAGTGGTGGAGACCCCTTCCATCTATCTGGATATGTCCGCCCGGGATAACATGATTCAGCAATACCGCATCCTGGGGCTGCCCTCCCTGGACGGGCTGGAGGATATCCTGAAGCTGGTGGGGCTGGGCGACACCGGAAAAAAGAAGGCAAAGAACTTCTCCCTGGGCATGCGCCAGCGGCTGGGCATCGCCATTGCCCTAGCCGGAAGCCCGGATTTCCTGGTGCTGGACGAACCGGTCAATGGGCTGGATCCCCAGGGCATCATCGAGATACGGGAACTGATCCTGAAGCTGAACCATGAACACCAGATTACCTTCCTGATTTCCAGCCATATCCTGGACGAGCTGGCCAAGCTGGCCACCCACTACGGCTTCGTGGACGGCGGCCGGATTGTCAAGGAGCTGAGCGCGGAAGAGCTGGAAGACGACTGCCGGAAATGCATCCGGATGGAAGTAAGCGATGTGCGCCCCCTGGCAAGGATCCTTGACGGCATGGGCATCGAGTACAAAATCCTCACCGACACCCGTGCGGACGTCTACGCCAAAGTCAAGGTGACGCAGCTGGCCACGGCCCTGGCCGCGGAAAACTGCGAACTGCTCTCCATGCAGGAGCGCAGCGAGAATCTGGAAAGCTATTACGTCAGTCTGATAGGAGGGCAGAAGAATGGTTAAATTATTGTCGGCGAATTTTTTGCGCCTGATACAGGATAAAATATTTCGGGGCGGCCGCCTGGGGGGTAATCGTCCCTGTGAAGCGCCATATGGACGCCCTGCAGTATGACTATACGGATGAGATAGAGAACGGATTCTTATCCTACGCACTGTTCGCAGGCATTGTCATGGCGGTATTCTGCAGCCTGTTCCTCGGCACGGAATACAATGACGGAACCATCCGCAACAAAATCGTCGTAGGCGGAAAGCGGCGGGAAATCTATCTGGCAAATACCATAGTCTCTTCCGCGGCAGGCCTTGCCATGTGGGCGGCATATCTGCTCTCTTACCTTTGTGTGGGGATACCGCTGACGGGAGCCTTCACTGCAGACAGGAAGATGCTTCTGCTGATGGGGCTCACGGCGCTGCTCCTTACGGCGGCTTTTACCTCCATCTTCACCCTCATCGCCATGGTCTGCCAGAACAAGGCCGCCACGGCTGTCATCTGCATACTGCTGGCCTTTGGCTCTCTGATGGCGGGAATCGTGCTGAATGAGATGCTGGATGCGCCGCCGACGCATCCTGTCTATTCCCTGGACGATAAGGGCAACATGACCTCTTCCGAGGTGCCGAATCCCAAGTATTTAGAGGGGGTAAAAAAGGAAATCGTCCAGACCATCTATGACATCAATCCCGGCGGGCAGGCCATTCAGTGCGCCGCCCTGACGGCTGCGAACCCTTTGAGGCTTCCCCTTTACTCCCTTGCGGTCATGGCGCTTTCCACAGGCGCCGGCTGCGTCCTGTTCGAAAAAAAGGATTTGAAATGAGGCGTTTTTCATGATGGTATGGTTATGGGCCCTGATTGGCATTCTGGCGCTGGTCGTCATTGCCCTGCTGGTCAAAATTCATATGCTGCAAAAAGCCGCGGAGGAAATCGGGGAGAGCTTTGCCGACAGGCTGCAGACAGATACCAACACCCTGATCCACATTTCCAGCCGGGACAGACATATGCGCCGCCTGGCCAGGGCCGTCAATGTACAGCTCCGGAGACTCCGCGCCCAGCGCCGCCGCTTCCAGCAGGGGGACACGGAGCTGAAAAACGCCGTCACCAACATCTCCCATGACCTGCGCACGCCCCTGACCGCCATCTGCGGCTATCTCGACCTTCTGGAGCAGGAAGAGAAATCGGAGGCGGCGGCCCAGTATCTTTGCATCATCCGGAACCGGACCGACATGCTGAACCATCTGACGGAAGAATTGTTCCAATATTCCGTCATCCTGGCGGCCCGGGAGGATGAGGCCAGAGAGGAAGTCGTCGTCAACCATCTGCTGGAGGAAAGCATCGCCGCTTTCTATGGCGTTCTGCTTGCGCACGGCATCACGCCCCACATACGGATTCCTGAAGAGAAGGTCGTCCGGGTGCTGGATTCCTCCGCCCTGTCACGAGTGTTCGCCAATCTGCTGAGCAATGCGGTCAAATACAGCAACGGGGATTTGGAAATCGTCCTTTCCGAGACGGGGGAAATCGCCTTTTCCAACAGCGCCGCCAGGCTGGATTCGGTGCAGGTGGGCAGATTGTTCGACCGGTTCTACACGGTGGAGTCCGCCCGGAATTCCACCGGGTTGGGGCTGTCCATCGCCAGGCATCTGACGGAGCAGATGGGCGGGACCATTGGCGCGCGCTATGAGGATGGGCGGCTGAGCGTCCTTGTCACTTTGCCGGATGCCTGAGGGGAAGGGGCTTCTGGGTTTCACTGCGCCACCTGATCGACACCTTGACGGATGCCTGAGGGGAAAGGCTTCCCTCTTCTTCTGGCTGAGACGCTGTTCTCTGTATTTTTGCTCTGTTTTTTACTCTGTTTTTTGCAAATTGTTCTCGCCATTTTCCCTTTCCTGTGATATGCTGTAAATGTCATGCCGCACAGCCGCTTTTTCCAAAGATTGATTCTGTTGTCGGAATTTTAAGGAAAATATTACGGTTTTGCGATACCTGGCTAAACTGCCGCTCCTGGCAGAAAAACGAGAAAGGATGCTCTATGAAAAAAGCAGCTATCATCGGAATGGGCATGATTGCCCCAGTGCATATCGCAGCCATCCGAAAGAACCCGGAGGTCACGCTGGCGGGCGTCTGCGATATTGAGGAAAGCAGAAGAAGCGCCGCTCCGGAAAATGTCCCTTTTTATACGGACTACAAAGCCATGATTCATGATGTGCAGCCGGATGTGGTGCATATCTGTCTGCCCCATTATCTGCATTTGCCCGTCTCCAAAGACGCCGCGGAGCTGGGAGTCCATGTCTTCTGCGAAAAGCCCCTGGCGCTGAACGCGGAGGAAGGCCGGGAGTTCGTCCGGCTGGAGGATTCCCACCCCGGGCTCCACATGGGCCTCTGCCTGCAGAATCGGTTCAACGATTCCACGGAGATGCTGAAACGCCTGATCGACAGCGGGGAATACGGCGCTGTCAGAGGCATCCGCGGTACGGTCTGCTGGCATCGGACCAGGGAATATTATGAGGCGTCCCCCTGGCGGGGCACATGGGACACGGCAGGCGGCGGCTGCATCATCAATCAGGCCATACATACCCTGGATCTGCTGTATTATTTGGGGGGCGAAATCCAGAGCCTGAAAGCCGTCACTGCCCAGCTTATGGACTTCGGTGTGGAAGTGGAGGACACCGCTGCCGCCAGCCTGCGCTACGCGGACGGCGCCCAGGGCCTGTTCCTGTCCACCGTCGCCAATTCCAGGGACGAGAGCGTGCAGATATCCGTCCAGCTGGAAAAGGGTTCCTTCCTGATCATGGACAGCGCCCTCTACCGCATTCTGCAGGACGGCAGCCGGGAAACGCTCTGTAGGGACGGTGCCATGCCCGGGGAGAAATTCTACTATGGCTCCAGCCACGACAAGGCAATCGGCCAGTTCTATGAAGCGCTGGAGAAGAACAGCCAGGATTATCTGCATGTGCGGGACGGGCTGATGAGCATCCGCCTGACAGACGCCATCCAGAAATCCAGCCGCAGCGGCAAAGAGGTAATTCTATAGACCCGCTTTTATTTCGTGTTCCCGTTCGTGTTCCAGATGGAACAAATGTGGTGTGCCGCAATAGGTTTTGTGGGGATAGAAACACGAAAGCAGATTGGTAGTTTCTGTAAAACAGTTTTAGCCGACAGGCCTTTCCTCTGGCCTGTCGGCTTTTTGTCCGCGGAACCCGTTCAGGTTTGGGCGCTGATTGGGTGATGGTTATTGGGTTAAGGCGAAAGGTTTGTCGTCAAAGGGCCGTCCCCCTGGAGGGGAGATGCAGCTTTTCCATGTCCGCCCCTTCCCGGATCAGGAGACTGCGTTTCTTCTCCACGCCGCCCGCGTATCCTGTCAGGCTGCCGTCCGCTCCCACCACCCGGTGACAGGGAATGATGATGGAGATGGGATTGTGGCCCACCGCGCCGCCCACGGCCTGGGCACAGCTGTGGCTTAAGCCGCGGCTGGCGGCGATTTTCTCCGCGATTTCTCCGTAGGTGGTCACCTGGCCATAGGGAATCCCGCAGAGGATTTTCCAGACTTCCCTGCGGAATTCGCTTCCCTCCGGTGCCAGCTTCAGTTCGCTGACAGAAGGTCTCTCCCCTCTGAAATATCGCTCCAGCCATTGTTTCGCCTGATTCAGGATGGGAGATGCGGCGTTTTCCCCTGTTTCTCCTTTCAGAGATTCCCGATAATATTTCTGGCCCTCTATCCAAAGGCCTACGAGCGCCCCGTCCCTTCCCGCAAGCAAAAGCCTGCCCACGGGTGAATCACAGTACATAGTGTCTGTCATTTTCTGTCCTGTCATCTTCTGTTCTCTCCTTCCCGGTTCCTTATCCTCTCGCTATCTTCGCCGGATACCATTTCTGGAACCAAGCCGTGAAAATGCCCATCAGAAGCGGAAGGACGGAATTGATGGCCCCAATCCAGCCCCCCGCTTCCGTCCCCATGACGGCGTAGGTCCACAGCGGCGTCAGCAGGTACAGAATTCCCCACAGCAGCGTCAGGATTCGATTGGTCTTTACGAACAAGGGATTGCGAAGGGCGTCCTCCCCATGGTACTGGTTCATGGAATAATATGCCGTGAGCGGAATCCTGCGGGTGCAGCTGGCCGTCCACATGACGCCAAAGCTAAAATAGGCCAAAGGCACCACAAGCCTTCCCGGCGCGCCCAACAGAGAGCATACAGCGAATCCTGTCACCAGCGTTGACGACAAAATATCGTAAATAGTCTTTCGGTTGCGGTAAAACAGCAAAGGAAGCAGCATGCACGCCGCCAGGCTGGCCAGGCTGCCCCAGCGGCCGTCAATGGGCACTGCGGCCCAGAAGACGATCCAGGGAATCAGCAGAATATTCATATTCGTCCCCTTGCAAGGCATACAGACGCCCAACGCTCCCGTTTCCGGCAGGGCCCTGGCGTTTTCGCGCCTTCCGGGAATCCCGCCTGCCGTTTTTCCCCCGGCGTCCGCCCCTGAAGCTGCGCCGGAGACGCCCTGGGCCCCCTCCCCCTCTCCGATGCCGCCAAAATACCTGTCCCAATTCAGCATCAGATCAAAATCGCCCTTCACCCGGTACAAATGCTTCATAAGCGCTTCATCCCCACGGATTTCCCCTTTCGCGATAGAATGCCACACGGTGACAGGGGTCTCGATTCTCGTAGTGGCGGCGCCAAAGCCGTCCGTGATGACCCGGCTCCCCTCTTTGCCCAAAATCACCTGATAGCATTCGTCCAGATCCGTATAGCACATCTCCAGCACCATATCCTTGCCGGGATAGCTTTCCTTCCGGTAAAGGGCTGCCATCTGGCGGGTGAAGACAAGGGCGTCTGATTCCTGCTCCCCGGTCTCCCTGTCGATGCCCCAGCTGGCATCCGCCATGCTTTCAAATACCTCCTTCGGGTACAATAGCTCGCTCAGCTTCTCCTTTGTCTCCGGCCGGACGCCGCCCTGGGCATACTCCCGCCCGGCCTGGCGTACATGTTCCAGATACTCCCCCGTCCTCTGAGACAGCTCCGGAACCCGGAACAATTCCCCCTGGCCGCAGAAAACCGCAGTGTACGCATCCTTGCCGCAGATATGGTCGAACAGGCTGCACACCCCGTCATAATTCCCTTCCGCGCTGTAGAATCCGCAAGTGGAGATCAGGACATGCCGTTTGCCGTCCATATCGTAGCGGGAGGGATGGCTGCCGCTGCCCGTCCCTTCCTCGTTTTCCGCCATGAAGGGCAGCACCATGGGCAGCTGGCGGTCAATCAGGTTCTTCAGCCCGCCCGGCACCGTATAATAATAGAGAGGAAAGCTCCAGACAGTCACGTCCGCCCACAGGAGCTTTTGGATCACTTCCCGCATATCGTCCTGTATGCAGCACTTTCCCGGGGTCTTGTCCCAGCAGGAAAAGCACCCCAGACAGGGGCGTATCTCCAGCCGGTTGACCTGGATTTCCTCGATTTCGATTCCGGTCTCCTCCGTCCAGCCATCCTGGCTCCGGGGTCTCTGGGCTCGCAGCCCTTTGCCCTGCGTCTCCTCCAACCCCTCTCTCATCCCTTCCAGAAAGCGCCTGGTCAGCTTCCAGGTATTGCTGCTGCCGCCCTTAGGGCTTCCATTGATTGCCAAAATCTTCATAATCCCCTGACCCCTTTCCTGTCCTTCAGCCGCGCAGCAGATGCAGATATCAGCCGCCAGCTTCAGTCTGCGTCCTCCTGCAGCCGTCGGATACAGCTTTCGGCCCACTGTATATGCATCTTCATATTCTGCAGGCCATACTCCACGGTCATCTGCCAGTACAGAGCCTTTTCTTTATCCCCCAGAAAATCGCTGTAACTGGCTATATGCTCCGGCACAGCCGCAAGGCTCCGGAGGAACATTTCACAGTAGGACTTCAATGTTTCGAAATAGCGGATATTTTCCGCCCGGCTCCGCTCTCCCATGAAGAATACCTTCATCAGCACCGGGGCCCGCGGGGATATGTCCGGGCCCTCCTCCGATAGCCACCGCAGCAGTTCCGTCCGGCCCTCCCCTGTGACCGAATAGACATTTTTATCCGGCTTTCCCTGCTGGGCCACATAACATTTCGTCACCCACCCCTTCTGTTCCAGCGTCTGAAGCTCGCGGTAAATCTGGCTGGTCTGGGCATTCCAAAAATAACATAGCGAATCCCTGAAAACGGTATTGATCTCATATCCTGTCATATCCTGATAATTCAGGAGCCCCAAGATTCCATGTTTCAGCATCGATAAATCTCCTTCTGTGTCCCTCATCTCCTCTATTATATTCCACTTGTGGAATATATGCAAGAGAAAAATGAATTTGGGAATCCACTTGTTAAAATCGCTAAGATTGCTAAGATAGCCGCCAAAAAACAGTTGACAGGCCGTGGATTTTTGGTATAATGAACCTATCTGGAACTTATGTGGAAATCTGTACACCCCTTTTATTGGGCTGTCAATGGCATTTCGCCAACATTTTCACGACCAATCATTTCAATGTTGGCAGGCTGTTGCATTCCCTGTATGTGATGTCCTGCCGGAAAAGGAGGACATAATGCCGTACACGAACAAACGATTTGAGGAACTGGATGTCCTGGACGACTTCCTGATCAGTGCCATTGCCGCCGTCCCGGTGATTGGAGAAGCTTTCTGCCGAAGGATTCTGTCCGTGCTGCTGCAAAGGGAAATCGGGAAGATTAAGGTGACGGCACAGCATGCGCTGCCGGCGCTCTCCCCTGCCCACCGGGGTATCCGCATGGATGTGGAGGTCGAGGAGTTCAGAACCGGAACAAAGCCGCCGCTGATGAATCTCTACGACCTGGAGCCGCATCTGCAGAAAGACTTGGATCTGCCCAGGCATAACCGCTTCTATCAGGCAAAGATAGATGCCAGACATCTGCCCCGGGGCGAGAGGAACTTCTCCAAATTGCCCAACCTGTTCGTCATCACCATCCTGAGCTTCGACCCTTTCGGCTATGACCATATGATGTACACCATCGAGAACCACTGCGCCGAAGTCCATGAGCTCAAGTATGAGGACGGACTACAGTTCATCTATTTCTATACTGAGGGCACGAAAGGCGGCAATGAGAAGATAAAGACCATGTTGCGATACTTACAGCACAGCACTGACGACAATGCCTGTGATGATTCCACAAAGGAGCTGCACGGCTATGTCAGCCAGGTGAAAGTAATGCCGGAGGTGAGACAAAACTATATGCGTTTTGAGGAGATTATCTATTATGAGCGGGAAGACGCGGCAAAGGGCACAAAAGTCCAGGATATCCTGGAACTTTTGGAGGATTATGGGGAAGTGCCCGACTCGCTGGAAAAACAGCTGGAAGAAACAGAAGATATGGATCTATTGAAAAAGTATCTTAAACTTGCCGCCAGGACCGACAGCATTGACGCCTTCCTCTTGCAGAGCGGGCTGGCAGATTCCTGTGAGCAGTAATCCTTCCGGCATCCGGGCGGCCCATGTCTCGTTTCGCTTCTCGCGGAATCAGAACGTATGTTTGTTAAGCCATTGGTATCCTATCCTATGTAGGATGGACGGCGACGCCATTCCCTCTCCTTCTAAACTGTCCGACATCCATCCAGAGGAAATCGCCAGGGAGCTTGACCCGGAAGCTCCCCTTGCGAGACGATTGTCAATATGGTGTCTGTTCACTATCCCTGCATGGCTCAATGCAGCCGCCCTGGATATTCACCTGAATCATTCCTCCTAAGAAATCACCTGGTTGTCCGCCAATATCTCCGGCTTGTACTTCATGCTGTCAGCTTCGGTTATGGGGCGGATCACCTTACAGGGCACGCCCGCAGCGAAGCTGCCCGCCGGGATATCTCTGGTCACCACGCTGCCCGCGCCGATGACGCAGTCATCCCCGATGGTGACGCCCGGACAGACCGTCACGGAAGCGCCGAACCAGCAGTTGTTGCCGATGTGCACGGGCTTCGCATAGCAGAGCCGCTTCTCCTCCCCTTCCGCCGTCAGCATCAGATTGCGCTCCTGGGCAATCATGGGGTGAATCGGTGTCACGATGGTGGTGTTGGGGCCGAAGTTGCAGTTGTCCCCAATGACTACTTCTGCGTCATCCTGTATGGTCAGGTTGAAATTGCCGAAGAAGCTCCGGCCGATTTTGGTATGTCTGCCATAGTGGAAGGCAATGGGCCCCTGGATGAATCCGCCCTCTCCGAACTCCCCGATGATTTCCTTCAGAATCGCCGCCCGCTTTTCCGTCTCGTCCTCATGGGTGCTGTTGTAGTCCACATTCAGGTTATGTGTCTTCCGTTTGATTGCCCTTAATTCCAGGTCTCCCGGGCAGAACAGTATTCCCGCTTTGATTTTCTCTTCCTCACGCATGACTTACGCCTCCTCGACTCCTTTTTCATCATCCCGTCAAATGTCTGCCGTTCCCCGGGCAATATGCGCATCTGACAGGCGTTCCTATCTCCTGTACACCTCCACCATATCACATATCCCCCGGATATTCCACTATAAAATTCCCATAAAAGCAGTTTGACTCTGCAAATCAGATACAGTTTTCCAGATGAATTATTCCGGGAATAGTGAACCGGACGGCTGGATTCGGAAACAGGGGAACCGGCCAGCTTCACACCGCATCTTTCGCATAATACTGGGCCTGAGCGTTCCAGAGCTCGTAGTACTTGCCCTTCGGATCCGCCAGGAGCTCCTCGTGGGTGCCCACCTGGACGATCTCGCCCTGGTCGAACACGGCAATCTTGTCGCAGAAGCGGCAGGAGGACAGGCGATGGCTGATGTAGATGGCAGTCTTGTCCCCCACGATTTCATCGAACCTGGAGTAAATCTCCGCCTCCGCTATAGGATCCAGAGCCGCCGTAGGCTCATCTAATATGATAAAAGGGGCGTCCTTGTACAGGGCCCGGGCCAGGGCGATCTTCTGGGCTTCCCCGCCGGAGACATTGACGCCGTCCTCATCGAAGTCCTTGTACAGAGAGGTGTCCAGCTTCTTCGGCATCTGGGCGTACCGCTCTCCGAATCCCACCTCCTCCAGCAGCCGCTCCGCTTTCGCCACGTCCCACGCGTCCGAGGAAGCCACATTGTTGCCCAGGGGCACAGCCAGGAGCTTATAGTCCTGGAACACAACGGAGAACAGATCCAGATACTGCCTGTAGTCATATTTCCGGATATTGAAATCGTTCATGATGACCTCCCCCTCCGTGGGGTCGTACAGACGGCACAGGAGCTTGATGAAGGTGGTCTTGCCGGAACCGTTCCTACCCACCACGGCCAGCCGCTCTCCCACGTTCAGATTCAGGTTGATATGCTTCAGCGCATAGTCCTCCGCCCCCTGGTATCGGAAGCTCACGTCCCGGAACTGGATTTCGAACTGTCTGTCGCTTCGCTTTTCCACGGCTAGGCTGCCCTGGTACATGTCATTTTTGATGTCGAAATAGTCCATGTAGACTGCCAGGAACTGCTCATTGTCCTGGAAGGATCTGCCGATCATCAGTAAACTGCCGATGCTCCCCGTCAGCCTGCCCAGATAGCCCACATATTTGATGACGCTGCCCACCGGAAAGGCCCCCATCGCGCAGTACAGGCAGACGACCAGGTAGGAACACAGCCCGGAAGCCCTCTCCGCCAGGGTAATCGGAACTCCAGTCTGAAACTCCGTATCCGCCTGTCTCCGCATCACCTTCTGGTGGGACTTATTCATATGCGCATCGATTCTGTCAAGGAGAATCTGCTGCCTGTAGACACGGTTGTCCATATCGGCTACGGAATAACCTCCTGATAGCTTATTCTCCTCCAGCATGAAATCTCCCACCGCTTTCCATGCATCGGCAAGCTTCGTGGACTGGAAAGACCTGGCCATAAACTGGAAAACCATGGCGGCCAGCAAGGCTCCCAGCAGCAGGACACTCGTCAGATTCATCCCCGCCTTTATCAGAAGCAGAAGCATCTCACCGAACAAAATCAGAGAGAATACGATGTTTATCGCGCTTTCAAACGTTTGTTCTATCAATAATCGCATCCGCTGGACACCATAGTAATTGATCCAGGAATTCTCTATGATTTTTCTCCGATGCTGGCGTATGTCCGAATCCTCCAGCTTGTCGTAGTCCAGGGAGAGGGTCTTGGCATTGAAGGCTGCCGCTTCGTTGTTGTCGAGAATCTCCCGCTGGGTATCCGCGCTCCGCGTCAGGATTGCCCCCAGGACATGCACGGCCAGGTTCCCCGCCAGCGTAATCCCCACAAGCGCGTAGACGGTCTCCCTCGCTCTGCCCTCGTAGAGCGCCGTCACGATTTCGGACGACATCCAGAGGGTGAAATACGGCGCAATGTTGTCAAATAAAATCTTCAGGAACGCGCGTGGAAAATAGTTCGGATTGTAAGAGCGGTACTGACGGAACGCTCTTTTTGTGATATTGTTTTTTTGCATAGGTCTCCTCCTGTCTCCCATTCCCTTCTCTTCCCTTCTTTGCTTCCCTGTCTTCTTGCCCTGACCCTGGCAATCCGGAACCAAAATTTTGCCGGAATGCGCAGGATTTCGCCGTTCAGTGCCTAAAACTCCGGGAAGAGATGATGTTTCTATTCGCGGGCGCATTCCTTTTCGACTCACTGTTCTACCATACAGACGCGCTCGCTGGTTATACATTGATGGTTCTTTCCGATGTCTGTTGATTTGATAAATCCTCTGACATATCATGGATGCAATATCACGCTTTCCGGCGGGAAATGGATCCTTATTTCAGCCAGGCTTGGAAAGAGCCGCATTTATGTTGGCAAATGATTTGGGCCGTGCGTATCAATTTCTGTTTTTCTGTCATGCAGTTTTGTTTTGGTTCAAGTCCTGTGTCTCATTATAATATTTGCTCTGCACGCCGAACATATAGGCATATTGTCCGCCCAGCGCCATCAGTTCCTCATGGGAGCCGCTCTCCGCGATCACACCGTCCTGCAGCAGAACGATTCTATCGCAGAACCGCGTGGACGCAAATCGGTGGGAGATATAGACGGACGTTTTCCCATTTGTGATGTCACGGTATTGCAAATATAATGTATTCTCCGCAATGGGATCCAGGGCCGCGGTAGGCTCGTCCAGAACCAATATGGATCCGTCCTTGTAAATGGCCCGGGCCAGCAGAAGCTTTTGCATCTCGCCGCCGGAGAGATCCACGCTGTCCTCATAGATGCCCTTGACCAGATGGGTCTCCATGCCATGGGGGAGGGACTGGACTTTCTCCCAGAGCCCCGCTGTCTTCAGCGCCGTCTCGACATCCTTTTCGGCATCCGGGCGGTCGGAATCGGCGCTGGACACGAATTCCCGAATCGTGAAGGCCACTGCCCGCACCTCCTGGAACACTGCGGAAATCATGGCATAGTATTCCTCGATGTTATACTGGTCAATACTCTTGCCGTTCACCAGAATCTCTCCCTTCGTGGGCGCGTACAGGCCGCAGAGCAGCTTCACCAGGGTGGTTTTGCCCGCGCCGTTCTTCCCCACCAGCGCAATGCTCTCGCCTGGGCGGATGGTCAGGTTCAGGCCTTTGATCGTATCCTCCCCGGCCCCCTGATACCGGTACCACACATCCCGGAACTCAATGCTGACAGCGCCTGTGGGAATCTTGCAGCCCTCTCCGTGGTTGAACCTGTCCGGATAGTCGAACAGGTTCCGGTAATATCCTATCTTTTCCGCCTTGGAGCTGAGCTCTCCAATGTTGGCGATAATGCCCTGCATAAAAGACGAAATGCTTCCCACGATTCCAAAGCAGAACACGAAATCTCCCACGCTGATGCCGCCTTCCGCCAGCAGCGCAATCAGGTAGAGATAGACCACCCCATTCCGGACCAGTTCCATCAGGCCGGAAAAAGATGCTGCCCACACGCCCCGCAGGCTGCACCGCCTGTTCCACCTCAGGATGTAGGCCTGATAGCCGCGCATCATCTTGTCCAGCCAGCCCTCCAGGCCGTAAAGCTTGATGTCCTTCGCCATCCCGAAATCATTGGACAGATTCTGCAGATAGCCCTTCTTGCGGGTCTCCTTTTCCCATTCCTTCTTATGTCTCTCGTAGTAGACAGGCTGCCACCGGGCAGTAAAATAGGAACAGGCGGACACAATCGCCACCATCAGGAAAATCACAGGGTTGATGAACGCCAGCAGAGAGACATAGGTGACGACGCCGGCCACACGGATCAGCATCTCCTTGACATCCCCCCAGACAAACTCCAGGGCACAGCGCCCTGAGCAGGCGTCTCCGCTGGCATAGCCGAAAATCTCCCGGAAATCCTGTTTCTCCGTGTTCTCGAAATCCGTCTCGTACCCGGTCTTCCTGAAAAGCTCGGTCTGATAGGCGATTGTGGGATAATAGTGCCTGGCTCTGCACTTTGAATTCAGAAATTCCTGCAAAAGCTGCAGCCCCACAATCGCCCCGGTAAATCCCGCACAGACAGCCGCCAGCTCTCCGAATGCCTTTCCCTGGCCGATTGCGTCAATCAGCTCCCTGGTAAAAAGGGACTGCACCAGGGGATAGACCACCGCCACCGGCACACCGGCAATGAGCAGAAGCACGAACATGCTGTCCAGTTTCCACAGTTTCCGAAAAGCCCAGGCGTAACTGTCTATCTTATTGTATTCACGTCCTACCGTCTTCTTTTTATCCTTTTTGTGTTTCATCTGATAACCACCTCCACTGGCAGAATAGCATAAATCCAACGAAAAAAGCGCCCATTGATACCAAATGTTCAAAATTTGATGTCAATTGCGCTTTTGCTTCCTTACTGGGGGAGCAGAATCTCCGTGGAGAAGGCTTCCTCCTCAGATGCCCGCTTGATGTAGCCGTCATATTTCCGGACAATGGCGTCCATGCGGGAGATTCCAAGCCCGTGCCCCTCCCCCTTGGTGGTGGCGAAGCTGTGCTTTTTCCCTCCTCCGGCCGTGTTCGTCAGAGCCAGGTAGAGATAATTGCCCTTCATTTCCATATAGATGCGGATCAGCCTTTTTTCCGCCGGAAGCTCCATACAGGCGTCCATGGCATTGTCCATCAGGTTCCCGATCAGGATGCACAGATCCAGCTCGGACACGGTGAGGGCCACAGGAAGGCTGGCCTGGGCCTTCACCTGAATCTGCCTTTCCGCCGCCAGGGAGAGCTTGCTGTTGAAGATGGCGTCCGCCATGCGGTTTCCGGTTCTGACCACGGTCTCCACATTGGTCAGGTCATCGTCCAGCATGTCCAGGTACCTGTCGATTTCCTGGTACTCCCCCCTGGCGGCATGGACTTTCATGGCCTGGATGTGGTGGCGGTAGTCATGCCGCCAGCCCCGCATCTTCTCGTACATGTTCTCCACTTCCCGGTAATATTTCTGTATGATTTCGGTCTCAAAAGCGGCCACCTTTTTCCGAATCAGTCTGTCAAAAATCATAGGGTTCTCCTGTCACAGGTACTTTACCAGAGCGCCGTGGACATCATCGTACATCCCCCGGCGGATGGGAATCTCCCCGCCGCCCTGCATGGTGATTTCCTTTCTGGTAATCTTCCGGATATATTTCAGCGCCACCACATAGGAGCGGTGGACTTTGAGGAAGGTGTCGTCCAGCTGCTCCGTGAACTTCGCCAGGGAGATGCGGGTGCGGTAATCCCCCCGGACGGTATGAATCACCACGTATACATTCTCGGCTTCGATATAGGTGATGTCGGCCAGGGGGACTTTCACGTCCTCCTCCCCGGTGGAGACCAGCACGCAGCGCTGGCGGCAGCTTAAATTGTCCGCCGCCCTGTCCAGCACCGGGAACAGCTTCCTGTCGTCCACTGGCTTGATCAGATAGTGCAGGGCGGACACATCGAAGCCGTCGCCGAAGTAGTCGTAGTACCCTGTCACAAAGATGATCTGCACGGCGGTGCTGTTTTTTCGAATCCGCTTTGCCAGCTCGATGCCGTTGGTTCCCGGCATCTCGATGTCCAGCAGCAGAATGTCGAAGTCCTTCTCCTCCGCATAATCGAACAGAAATGCGCTGGATTCCGTATATATTTTCAGATTCACCAGATGCCGGTTCTTCTTCGCCCAGGCCGTCACGATTTCCCCCAGGTATTCCCTCTGCTGTTCCTCATCGTCACAGATTGCGATTTTGTACTTCATGTCCACACCGTCCTTCATTCGTTCTCTAATCGCTTCCGAAAGATATTGTAATAGCAGTTCCACTCGAATTCATCCCGTACCACCAGATTTTCCGGCAGATGCTTACGGAGCCTGGCCTTCCTCTCATCCGTCAGTTCCGGATTCCGGACATGGCTCATGTGATTCATGTCCAGAAACTTCCGGACTTCCTGAAGCCCGGTAGATACACGCTCCGCTTCCAGGCACATATCAAAATTATATCTTGTATCCGCCTCCCATGTCTCTATCTCATATTGGTTCTTCTCTATCCAGTCTGTTATCACCACAACGGAGCCATGATTTCCGGACATGGCAATCAATTTGCGGATGCTGTGGGGCTGAGGAACCGTGACTCCTTTGCATTCCAAAAATGCTTTTAAGGTCTTTTCGATGCACTGCTGAAGATTATAGGCAACATCATTCAGGTACATTTCGTCATTTTGATATAAATTCATTAAATTGACAGCCACATCATAGCAATGATACGCTGACTTGAAATAACGAATATCACACATCTCTGTTCCTCCTATAGACCACCACGCCGGTCTGCGCTATCTCTTCTTTCAGCCGGCTTCCCAGATGGGAACTGAAAATGATGTCCAATTCGCTGCTCACCTCATCCAGCGAACCGTCTATCGCAAGCTGCCTGTCGTCCCGGACTACCAGGACATCCAGGTCGCTGCGGGAATGGCAGTCGAAACGCACTGCGCTGCCGAAGACGATGACTGCCAGAATATGGCAGTCATGCTCTTCGTCTTCAGTCCCTGGCTCCGATCCGCAGCACCGTGAAGGACAGCGGCGGCAGCTCTATGCCTTTCAGGGACATAAACGCTTTCTCCATCGGCATGATTTTCTCCGGTTCCCCAAGGCTGTTATAGGAATCCCTGGACTCGCCGGTGAGAATCTGGGCCTGTATCTTGCAGCTGTCTTTCCAGCGCTCCGGAAGCGCCAAATCCACGCTCCTGGCTTCCTCTTTGGAATTGACAATCTTCACGATAATCTCATCCCTCTCCCTGGCAAGGCCGGCGCAATAGTAGATGCCCTCCTTCCAGGCCTCCCGCTCCCCGCCGCAGGTGTCCAGCTCCACGTCCCCCATGTTGCAGGCGTACATCTTCTGCACATAATAGCTGGGGCTTCCGTAGCAGCCCGCCCCATCGAACCAGATCAGATCCGGAGACCACTGGGCATACCCCACCCTGGCAAACAGCGGCGCATAGGAAGCCAGCACCACCACATCCGCGTTCCGCTCCACCCCGGTGAGGAACGCTGCCTCCGCCAGCGCCCCGTCCAGGGTATTGGCCTTGGGGTTGTTGAAGCCGCTGGAGGGATGGGCCGCGTATTCCCCGGAGAACACCTTCACCTTTCTCGGATATTCATCATAGAAATCCACATGCTCATACAGCCACTTAGGCGGCACATAATAATGCTCGTCCACGGCATACGCAAAATCCGGCCGGTCTTCGTGGGCATGATAGAATTCCCATGCCATCCTGTACTCGCCGGAGCTCACATTGGGCCCCGCGGAACCAATCAGCCTGATGTAGGGAGCATGCTCATGTATCGTTTTTTCGAACATTTCATAACGTTCAAAGAAATCCGCTTTTTCCGTCTGCCACTGCTCATTTCCTATGCCCACCATGGTGAGCCCGAAGGGTTTTGGATGGCCCATTTCAGCCCGGACGGCTCCCCAGGGCGTGTCCGCCGCCCCGTTGGCAAATTCAATCAAATCCAGGGCATCCTGAAGAAATTCCCGGAAGGCAGCGCTGTCCCGGCTCACCATTTCATCCGACTGATACTGACAGGCAAAACCCACGTTCAGCACGGGCAGCGGCTTGGCTCCAATCAGTTCGCAGAGCAGAAAATATTCATAATACCCCATTCCAAGGGTCTGATTGTAATGGCTGTAGACGCTCTCATAGCCGTTCTCCGAATCCGTCCCGTGGACGGCCCAGCGGTTCCAGTTGTTCCGTCTGGCCCAGGCGGGCTTTAAACTGTCTTTGTAACGATAGCGGTTGGCCAGGGTGTTGCCCTCCACGATGCATCCTCCGGGGAAACGCATGAATCCCGGATGCATGTCTCTCAGCATCTCGAAGAGATCCCTGCGGAAGATTCCCGCCACGGCGTCACAGGGCATCAGGGAGATAAAGTCAATCTCCACTACCCCCGGCTCCGACAGGCACAGGACGAAATCCGCCCGCTCCGTGTCTTCCTCCGCTTTCAGAAGAGTCTCGAATCTGCGGAAATGGTTGTAGGTCTCCTCTGTCCCCCCGGCGGCGGGAACCCTGGCTTCGGCAAAGCGCTTCCCGTCTTTCTCCACGAAGACGTCAAAGTCCCCCTGGAACTTCACGCATCTGGCCCAGAACAGGAGTTTGTACTCCATGCCTTTTTTCAGACAGATACCCTCATAGGCTTTGTTCCGGATGCCCTCCCCCGGCTTGGCTGTCCGCAGCCGCATGTAGTGAGGATTCTCCTCGCTCAAAGGGCTTCCCATGACACAGCGCGCCTCTGCTCCGGCACCCACAGGATATGTGCTCCAGGCGTACCCGCCGTCATACGCCACCTGATAATCACGGGCATCCCCCGTGGCCTTCACGAACTCAAAGGAACGGTTCTCCAGCATCTCCGCGTACAGCCCTCCGTCCGCCGCGTAGTTGATGTCCTCGAAGAACAGCCCTATCATCCCTTCCTGTATTTCTGCTTTTTCCGCCGAACCAATCCGTATCTCCATACTCCTCGTTGTTCCTTTCCCGCCAGGCTGACTGGCTCTCAGATTCCCTGATATTTTCTCATACAGTATATCCGATTTATCTCCCTATTTCAATCACTTTTTCTACAATGGCATTCATCATACAGCCTCCTTCATCTGTTTTCTTGGTCGTTAACATCATAAAGGACTTCCCTTTTTATTTTTAGTTTCTCCTCTCCCTCTGCCAATAATAATTATACACTAACTGGGATGAAAGGCACAGAAAATGACGGGAACTGCCCGGGAACCATCCACAAAAACGCTAATATATTTTAGTACTTGCTAATTTAAATTAGTATGATATAATATGGACATAAAAAAATTTCGCGAAACCTTCAGACATCGTGGTATCGTGGCCGTACCTTGGTACTGGATGGGCGAATGCGGAACTGGAATAGGAGAACATGGCGTGGACGAAAAAGTTTTAAAAGCACTGGGAGACCCCAAGCGTTTCCTGTTATTGCAGCTGATGTCCGAGCGCGGCTACTGCGTGCGGGCACTGGCGCAAAAAAGCTGCCTGTCCGAATCGGCAGTCTCACAGCACCTGAGGATACTGCGCGAAGCCGGCCTGGTATACGGTGTCAAAAAAGGGTACTATACCCACTACCGCCTGGATAAGGAAGTACTGGACCGGTTCATATCCGAGTTAGCACAAATCAGGGACGCAAAACGACAGCCCTGCGGCGGCCCTTACCACGGCTGTCCGGAATCAGAGCATCTCAAATGCAAAAATTATTTCCCGCCGGAAAAAGGAAGTGTCTACAAATAACCGCTACGAGTTGAAAGCCGTTTCCCTTGTATTTCAGGGCTTTTTCCTAGAGCAATTGAAGCGGTTATTTTCCGACAGTTCCAAAAGAGAAAAAGGAGAACAGGACACATGTTAAAACGTTTTATTTATTACTACAAACCGCACAAAAAGATGCTGGCCCTGGACATGCTGGCCTCCTTGCTGATCTCAGTCATCGGCATGGTATACCCCATCGTGACCAACAAAATGCTCAATATCTATATCCCGCAGAAAATGTACTCCACCATCGTCACAGCCGGACTGATCGTGCTGGCTCTGTACATACTGCGCATGCTGATGCGGTATTTCGTGCAGTACTACGGCCATATGATAGGCGTGAAGATGCAGTCCCAGATGCGTCAGGATCTGTTCGCCCACCTGGAGAAGCAACCCTTCCGGTTCTACGACAACCATGAGACCGGCCGCATCATGACCCGCATCACCAGCGACCTGTTCGAGGTCTGCGAGCTGGCCCACCACGGCCCCGAGAATCTGCTGATCAGCACGGTGATGATCATTCTGTCCTTTGGCTACCTGATCATGATCGACCCGATATTGACCCTGATCATCTTCACCTGTGTGCCCATTCTGGTGGTGGTGACGCTCTATTTCCGCCGGGCCATGAGCCGGGCCTTCGATGACCGCCGCAAAAGCAACGCCACAATCAACGCCGCCGTGGAGAGCAGCGTCACCGGCATCCGTGTGACCAAGGCCTATACCAACAGCCAGCGGGAAGTGGAAAAGTTCCGGGAGGGCGACAAGGAGTTCGTGGACGCTTCCCGCCGGGCCTACCGGGCCATGGCCATGTTCCACTCTTCCACTTCCTTCGTGACGGATGTCTTCAATGTGTTCATCCTGATTGCGGGAGGGCTGTTCCTGTATTCGGGCAGAATATCCTTCGGGGACTATTCCACCTTCATCGTCTCGGTGAACCTGTTCATCAACCCGGTGAATACGCTAATCGGCTTCATGGAGCAGTTCCAGAACGGCGTCAGCGGCTTTAAGCGCTTTGTGGAGATCATGGACGAAGCGCCGGAGGAGGACGCGCCGGATGCGAGGGAACTGGAAAATGTCCAGGGCACCATCGAGTTCAAGAACGTCACCTACGCCTACGATCATTCCAAGGAAGTCCTCCACGACGTAAGCTTACGCCTGGAAAAAGGCCGGAAACTGGCTCTGGTGGGTCCCTCCGGCGGCGGCAAGACCACCCTGTGCCATCTGCTGCCCAATTTCTACAAGCTTGAGGAGGGCGATGGCTCCATCCTCATCGACGGACACGACATCCGCCAGCTGACCATGGATTCCGTCCGCCGCAACATCGGCATCGTCCAGCAGGATGTGTTCCTCTTCGTGGGCACCATCCGCGAGAACATCCTCTACGGCCGCCCTGACGCCACAGACGAGGAGGTATACGAAGCGGCAAAGCGGGCCAATATCCACGACTATGTGATGACGCTGGAGAAAGGATATGACACGGAGATCGGCGAGCGGGGCGTGAAGCTGTCCGGCGGCCAGAAGCAGCGCCTGAGCATCGCCCGGGTATTCCTGAAGAACCCGGCCATATTGATTCTGGACGAAGCCACCAGCGCCCTGGACAACACTACCGAAGTGCTCATCCAACAGGCTCTGGACGAATTGTGCAAGGGCCGCACTACTCTGGTAGTAGCGCACCGTCTCTCCACCATCCGCAATGCAGATGAGATTGCCGTAGTCATAGGCGGACGCATCACGGAGCGGGGCACCCACGAGGAACTGGTCGCCCTGGACGGCACCTATAAGAAACTGTACTCCCTTCAGTTCCGGGAGAACGACCTTTTCCAGTGACAGCCCGGCTTCCGCCGTCCCGCCTACGGGCGGGACGAACCCATCCCTTACTGCCTTTCCTTCAGGAATCTCCTCAGCAAAAACGCCAGAAAATAGGGGAATGTATAGAACCTGCCGTTGTATCCGATATTTTTCATCCCGAACTTGATTCCATACCGGATATCCCCATAGACATCCTCCTGAATCAGACGGTTCAGGGACACTGTGGCGCCGTCTCCGGCCTTTACTTCCACGGGGATCAGGGAGTCCTTGTCCCTCACAAAGAAATCCATCTCCAGAGTCCCCTTCTCATTTCTGTAAAAATACAGCGGGTATGCCTGCTTCACCAGCATGTCCCCTACCATATTTTCATAGATGGCGCCTTTATAGGTATTAAAATTCTTATTGAAGCGCAAATCCTCCTGTACCTCATCGTCCAGAGAGCCAATCAGCAGTCCTGTATCCCGAAAATAAATCTTGTAACTATCCGGATTGTAATTGCCCCTCAGGGGGAGATCCGGCTGAGCCATGCAGTAGCAGACATTGACGATTCCCGCATTGTCCAGCCATTCCACCGTGCCTGCATACTCCCGGCTCCTGGCCCCATGCCCCACTTTGGAAATCTGGAACTTTTTGTTCTCCCGGCCCAGGAATACGGGAATTTTGCGGTAGACGTTCAGGATGCGTCCCTGATCCAGACCGTCGGCATATTTCGTGATATCCTCCTCATAGTCCAGCAGAATCTGCTTCTGCATCTTCAGGGTGCCGCTGTAATTCCTGTTTTTCACAAAGGAATTGACGATTGCAGGCATCCCCCCCAAAACCATGTACTCCCTGAAATTCTCCAGCATGGTCTCCAGTTCCAGCCTGGAAAAAGGCTCCAGCTCCAGCATATGCCGGTACAGATCCGCAATCTGGCCTTCCTGATAGCCCTTAGCCCACAGAAACTCCTCAAAGTCCATGGAATGCATCTCATAATCTTCCTTATAGCCCACGCTGTTGGACTCAATCTCCCGATAACTGATTCCCATCAGGGAACCGGAACAGATGACATCGAATCGGCCGTCCTGCCTGAAGCTCTTCAGACTGGTGGCACAGTTGGGGCAGGCCTGGAGCTCATCAAAAAAAATCAGCGTCTCTTCCGGCACCAGAGGGAACTCTGGATTGAGCAGAGAGATGTTCTTCAGGATGGTGTCCACCTGGAAGCCATTCTCGAAAATGCCCAAAAACTGTTTTTGCAGCGCAAAGTTGATTTCCACCGTATGCGCGTAATTCTCCTTGGCGAATTTTCGGATTGATTCCGTCTTGCCAATCTGCCTGGCTCCTTTTATGATCAGCGGAAGCCTGTCCGGATTGCTTTTCCACAATGCCAGGTCTCTGTCAATTTTCCTTCGCAGCAGTTCCACTCCCCATCCTCCCACTGAAATCCTGATTTCTGTCTCTGTGACATCTCCATGCTATCACAGAATTCCGGCTATTTCAACCTTGATTTATCACAGAATTCCGACCTTTTTTTCAAATATATACACAGAATTCCAAAACAGCTGATCAATCAGCCATCCGACCCCGAGTCTGTCTGCGGTACTGCAGGGGCGGACAGCCGTAGGCGGCCCCGAACTGCCTGTCAAACAGGGACACCTCTTTGAAGCCGCAGGACAGCGCGATCTCCGTCACAGGCAGCCGTGTCTCCGCCAGCATCCCCGCCGCCATGCGCAGACGGAAGGCAGTCAGATACCGCTTGGGGGACTGCCCTACCTGCTGGGTGAAGATCCGGTACAGATAGGTGCGGTCGATTCCCACCGTCCGGGCAATCTCCGCCACGCCGATGTCATAGCCGAAATTATTATGGATGAAATCCAGAGCCCGGTTCACATAGTCCTGAAGCACCGTCCCCACCGCCGGCTGCTTGGGCATCATATAGGACAGCACAAGGTAGAGTCTGCCCAGCAGCATATAGCTGTTCACCTCCGAGTGGCCGAAGGAATCCACCAGCTGCATCATCTCCCGCCGCAGCAGGCCGCCGCTTTTGTCCCGGTAGATCGGGTTCTCTTTCCCCAGGCCGCATTCCCGCAAGATACCGTCCGCTTCTGTGCCGCCGAAGCCGATCCAGCAGTATTCCCAGGGATCCTCCTGATCCGCCCTGTACCAGGTGGACTCCCCCGGAAGAATCAGGAAGCCCTGTCCCGTCCCTATCTCGTACCGCTCATCCCCTCTCTCGTAAATCCCCTTTCCGGACAGGACGAAGTGGAACAGGAAATGCGGTCTCACCGCAGGCCCGAAGGCATGTCCCGGGCTGCATTTCTCCCAGCCGCAGAAATAAAACGCAAGCGCACCGCCGGATTTTGTCTCCTGATGATATTCTCTCACCTCTGCCATATGTCCCTCCTGCCCCAATTCCGTCCTTCATAATACTACAATTATGTAGTTAATGAAACTTCTGGCCTGTCCGCCGCCCAGAACCACATATCCGTCCAGGACAGTATTCTGCCCTGAACCTACTTTTCCGTCTCTGCAGCGGATGACTTCTTCTTCCAGCATTTCTTCCCTGGAGAAAATTAGTAAATCATAATCCAGAAGTATATCTATGATTGCATTCTCAGCGGAGCCTTCACAGATACACGCCTTATATCCTGCCAATTCCATAGACACCTCCTATGCAAGGGCGGCAGCAACGCTTTTTTTCAGCCGCATATATGCCTCATACATCGGAGTCGTGCCTTCCAGGAAGCCGCTCTGGTACGCATCGCTCTTCTTGATGTCGTTTCTCTTCAGGATATGGGACAGATTCTCCACTGTAATCCCGTCTCGATTTCTGGTAATAAATATACTGTCATTACGATCGTATTCATCAAGCAGTTCCGGATAATGTGTTGAAAAAATCAGCATCCCGCCATTCTTATTCAGCTTGCTGTCCATAAAGAAGCGCATCAGCGTTGTGACAATCTCTTTGTTGAAATGGTTCTCCACTTCATCGACTACGATTACGCCGCCTTTCTGCAGCACTTCCTGTGCCAACGTAAAGGTTATCATGCCTTTCACTGTCCCCGACGAAAGGTAATGATTGAGCTCCGCCGGATTATTGAGAAGTATCTCATCCTTCCCCTTAAATTTCAGATGAATCAACGGCTTTTTATTTTTCTCATCGAAATGAAGGCTCTCAATCGTCGGATCCAGAAATGTGATAACCTCACTTGGAACGTCTTCGGAGAAAGGAAGCACGTTCCTATTTGTAAAACGCAATAGATTTACTATGCATATATGCTCCTTTGTCTTCTTGTTCCTGGCAATCATGATACTCACATCCTCGGACAGGAAGTCTTCCTGACTGCTTCTGATCAACGCTGGCTCTTTTCCCTCAAAGTCCAACATCGCCTTACGAGTCGTCACTTCATCCGCTTTCTTCGTCCATAGAGACTCGGAAGCTATGCTGTAGATCATCCCTTCGGACTTGCTCTTCTTTGAAGCGATAACCGTCTCCAGGCCACAGATTTCCCCCATCGTCTCCGAGAAGAAATACGTATTCAGAACCACCTTTTGGGACTCGCCCAAAATATCTCTGGTTTCAATATGATTGATCGGCTCATTATTGATTATCCCCAGAGCCAGGAGAATGACCTTCAACACAGAGGTCTTACCTGACGCATTGATGCCGATGAACCCATTTGCCGGATTCAGGTAGATATTTGAAAACAGAGGATGCAGCATCTCTTTCTGCTCTTCGGCTATTCTCTGCTGAGCATAAAAGCATAAATCCAGTTTTTCTTTAAAAAGCGGAAGTCCTTCTGCAGTAATTCGAAGAAGTTTCATAGCCACCCCCATATTTATAAACATATTTTTCGTCGATATTTTTCATTTGATTGTAGTTTACCACACTAATCATAATTTATCAACAGAAAATCCGTTTTTCGCTATCTCTCTTTATCATACTCCTCGTAATCAATGCCGTTCCCCCCTTGTCATGCACAACTTCCATACAACATTTATACAATTTCTGGAAACATAATCCCTATCACAATCCCCAAAAAGGCGATATGATAGAAGGCAAAGAAACGAATCCCATTTTCAACCAGAATCACACAGCCCGCCGTCCCGGCGGCGAAAGGAGAGAACATGCCTAAAATCACATTTATGGGAGCTGGCAGCACGGTGTTTGCCAGGAATGTACTGGGGGACTGCATGTGCACGCCCGCTCTGCGCGAGAGCGAGATCGCACTGTATGACATCGACCCCAAGCGCCTGGAGGAATCGGAGATCATCCTCAGCGCAATCAACAAAAATACCAACGAGAACCGCGCCGTCATCAAGACTTATCTGGGCGTGGAGAACCGCAGGGAGGCCCTCCGGGGCGCCGACTTCGTGGTGGACGCCATCCAGGTGGGCCTGTACGAGCCCTGCACGGTGACGGATTTCGAGATTCCCAAGAAATACGGTCTGCGCCAGACCATCGGCGACACCCTGGGGATCGGCGGCATCATGCGTGCGCTGCGCACCATCCCCGTGCTGCGGGATTTTGCCGAAGACATGGAAGCGGTCTGCCCCAACGCCCTGTTCCTGAACTACACCAACCCCATGGCCATGCTCTCCGGCTACATGCAGCGCTACACCAATGTGAAGACTGTGGGCCTGTGCCACAGCGTACAGGTGTGCTCCGAGGGGCTCCTGAACGCCCTGGGCATGGAAGACCGCCTGGAAGGGCGCAAAGAGACCATCGCTGGCATCAACCACATGGCATGGCTCCTGGAAATCTACGACAAGGACGGCAACGACCTTTACCCCGAGATCAAGAGACGCGCCGCGGAGAAGAACCGCACGGAGAAGCACGGCGACATGGTGCGCTACGAATATATCCGCCGTCTGGGATATTATTGCACGGAATCCAGTGAACACAACGCGGAGTACAACCCCTGGTACATCAAGAGCCGCAGCCCGGAACTGATCGACAAGTACAACATCCCCCTGGACGAGTACCCCCGCCGCTGCGTGAACCAGATTGCCGGCTGGGAGAAAGAGAAGAACGATATCCTGAACAACGGCCAGGTGACCCACACCCGCTCAAGGGAGTACGCTTCCTACATCATGGAAGCCGTGGTCACAGGCGTTCCCTACAAGATTGGCGGAAACGTGCTGAACGAAGGCCTGATTTCCAACCTGCCCGCGGACGCCTGTGTGGAGGTTCCCTGCCTGATCGACAACATGGGCGTGCACCCCTGCAAGATCGGCCGTCTCCCGGTACAACTGGCAGCCATGAACATGACCAATATCAACACCCAGCTGATGACCATCGAGGCCGCCGTCACCAGGAAAAGGGAAGCCATCTACCAGGCCGCCATGCTGGATCCCCACACCGCCGCCGAGCTTTCCCTGGACGAGATCGTGGCCATGTGCGACGACCTCATTGAAGCCCACGGCGACTACATGAAAGATTACCGCTAAGAAACGTAAAAACAATAGGCTCTCGGAATTTTCGGGAAGCAGAATCAGGCATTGAGGCTGGACGGCACCTGGGAAAGTGGAGGAACGGGCCCAAAGGCCGCTGTTCCTCTCTGCCAGGCGGCGTCTCCCCTCTCCTGAACTCTCTATCCGGAACCAGACAATTCCTTACTTCCTTTTACCGGAATACAACTCCCTCTGTGAACGCTCCCACATGGATATTCCCCTTCTCCCTCAAATTCGTCCCGGGTAAGCGTCTCCCCGGAATCCCTTTCCTCACCCGCCAGGGCTTCCCCCTCAAACCGCCTTTCCGCACATCTCGGAGCATCCGCCGTCTCCCTCGGGGTATTTCCTCCCTCTGCCAGAACCAGCCATCCGTCCTCCATCCACCGCATCCTCTGTATGGCAGTCTCCTGGCCAAGCATATATCTCCTTGCCCCCGCAAAGCGCTCCGCATCCTCAGGATTGCGGTCTTCGGAAGCTCTGCCGCACAGATGCACCGCATACCACTCTCCGTCCTGGGTCTCCACCAGGTCGCAGTGCCCTGCTTTCTGCAGCGGCAGCTCCTCATGGTGCCGGGAAGTAAGGATGGAATAAGCCTCCCCCGGCTGCCTTTTCCCGTCATATGGGCGGTACATTTCATATGGCCCCCATACATCTCGGGACCTTTGAATCGTCTGTCCATGCCCTTCTCCCGTTCCGGTATCCGCGCTGAACAAATAGTACCAGCCGTTGCGCTTGAAAATATGGGGCCCCTCCAGAAAGATTCCGTCAGCGCGGTAAATGTCCCTCACAGGCCCGGTCATCCGCTCTTCGGATGCGTCAAATTCCTGAAGCACCAGTCGTCCCACGTACTTTTTGGGGACTCTGTGATCCGTCACCATGCTGACCATGTATTTGCGTCCGTCCTCATCGTGGAAAAGCGAAGGGTCAAAGCCAAAATTGTTCAGCGCCACCGGCTCTGACCAGGGGCCATGGATATCCTTTGCCTTCACCAGATAATTCTCCGTATCATACATATTGCAGTAGAAAGCCTTCACCACCGTATAGACCAGATAAAATGTCCCCTTGTCATAGGTGAGACAGGGGGCCCAGATGCCCTGGGAAGGCCCCACTCCCCGCAGATCCAGCTGAGAAACCCTGTTCAGAGGGTATTCTATCAGTTCCCAGCGAATCAGATCCCTGGAATGATGAAGGCGCACCCCCGGCCACCACTCAAAGGTGGATGTGGCCACATAGTAATCCTCTCCCACCCTGATTATGGAAGGATCCGGGTGATACCCTCTTAAGATTGGATTGCATATCTTTTTCATTTTCTGCTGACCTCTTTCTATCTGCCAATAAATTTCATTCATGCCCGGCTTAAGCTATGGCCATCCGGCCGCTTTTTGCCATGAATAAGGTCATTATACCATGAGCAAAGCCTCGCTCATGGTACTTATGGCCATCCGGCCGCTTTCTGCCATGAATAAGGTCATTATACCATGTGTCACAAACACTTACCATTTCCTATCATGTTGCCGACTGACTTATTCTGCAAATTTCGTTACTTTTCATAAATTTGCCACCGTTTCTCAAAAGAGCCTATTCTCAACGAAATTAATGCAAATAGCCGACAGGGCATGCCCCGTCGGCTGTGCAACATCTGTGGATGCTCCATTGACCGTTTCTACACTGTCAGCGCATTTTGCTCCAGTTCCTTCACTACCTTCCGGAACCGCTCCTCCTGGCGGACGAAGTCGAATTCTTTCTTCTTCAAATCGTCAAGGCTTAGATTACAGGCATTTCCTCTGTAGTTCCTGGCCCTCTTTTCCGAATCGTACTCCAGCCGGTTCACCAGGAGCCCCCTATAATTTCCCGCGCCATCCTCTGACGCGATAACGGCATATTTTGTCATATTTTCCAGGGCTTCCAGGGTCTTCTCCGCATTTTCGCCATATGCATATTGCCAGGCAATCATCTGGTAGAACCGGGCCACATTATCGGCATATAATTTTGCGTCCTCCTCCGAAACCGGCAGTTTCAGCAGTTTGATGCAGAACTCATAGACATGGATGCGCTCCTCCGTGCTGTAGTCACCCTTGCGCAGCAAATCACACCCCGCGGAAAAGGCAACCCTCTCAAGCATGGAACGAATATATTCCTGGGTGGCCGCTATGCCTTCCTCCCCTTCCTGTGCAAACGAAACCAATACCTCCTTTGTGCAGTGGAGACTTCCGCCCATGTTAGCATAGTGAAGCGCCTTTTCGTCATCTCCCACCCTTTTATAGGTATAGCATAACGCTGATATAGCATCCTCTCTCAGCTTCGTATCCCTGGACTCCTGAAGAATCCGCTCCCCCAGCGAAACCATCCTGTCGGTCACCTCCTGAGGAATCTTCCATTCCTGAATCATCTGAAGGGCGCCCATCAGATTCGACATCACCCGGCAGTCATTTGGGAATTCCCCGTAAGCCTTTTCCCACAGAGCGATATTTCTTTCCGTGTCACCGGCATAGACGCATTCCATGCTCTCGTCCCGGTATGCCTGTATCCTCTCCTCAATCCGCGCCCGGCTTACGTCCAGCAGCTCATCCACGGTCACATCGAAATAAATCGCTATCTTCGGAAGCATGGTAATGTCGGGATATCCTTCGCCCCTCTCCCATTTTCCCACGGACTGAGGCGTGATTCCAAGGTAGTCCGCCAGGGTCTCCTGGGTAATGTTCTTCGCCCGGCGCAGATTGCGCAGTGTGTCTTTTAAGTTGATTTCCATAATAGACTTTTGATCGTAGAATCCGCTCTTTGATTCTATGATATAAACCTCGCTTTCCTGATAGTGATAAGCGCTTATCCTGTTTCTACTATACCCCATCTTCAAAACGCTTTCAAGAACCGCAAAGTTTATCTTTAGATGTTTTTTACAACCATTAGGTGTTTTCTGCTTCTGCTGCCACGGGCTTCCCTGAACTTCCCCGAAACTCATTGATTCCATGGAACTTGCTTCCTTCCTCCGCCTAATCCCGCGCGGCCATCAAGCGCCGATCACTCTGGAATGCATATACTGGTATACCGGTCATAGTTCCAGGGCATCGAAGAAATCCCCCTCTCCCTCCCGCCGTTCTCCCCTGTATTTCAGGAAAAAGGCCTTCATCTCAGGGTTGTCCTCTCCCATGTCCTCTAAAATCCCCTGGAAGTTGTCCTCCGTGATGCACCCAAGCTGCGCGAACAGGCTGTAGTGCTCCCGGTGGCTTCCATGCTCCTGCCGGATGACCTGCCAGGTCTCTTCCGTGGACCTGCCCTTGGTCAGGCTGCGCAGATAC
>OFFK01000434.1_pt1 | contig 37191 bp, 31 predicted proteins | sample 1521361 | NCBI WGS metagenome assembly OFFK01 (sample SAMEA3504096, study PRJEB24116) | mouse gut metagenome | biome: mouse gut; feature: mouse-associated habitat; material: faeces | place: Denmark | collected 2011 | reverse complement strand
TATGTAACAAAGATTGCAGGTGCAAGTGAAGAGACACTTCGCGAGGATGGTTCCTTAGAGGTTGAGCTTCAGGTACTTACAGGTGCAACCAATGAAACAGGTTTCAACAAGCTGAGTGCAAGATAGGAAGGGAGGATAATACAATGGCTAAATTAACTGTTGAAGACCTTCCTTTAGAAGGCAAGAAAGTATTAATGCGTGTTGACTTTAATGTTCCAATTAAAGACGGTGTTGTTGGTGACGACAATCGAATTGTTGCGGCTTTACCAACAATTAAATATGTTATTGACCATGGTGGTCGGGCAATCTTATTCTCACACCTTGGCCGAATTAAAAAAGAAGAAGACAAGCCTGGACTTTCACTTCGTCCAGTTGCAGAACGTCTTTCTAACTTACTAAACAAGCCAGTAACATTTGTTCCAGTTACTGAAGGTAAGCAATTAGAAGATGCTATCGATAACATGAAGAATGGTGATGTTTTACTTGTTCAAAACACCCGTTACGAAGATGTTAAGGATGGCGAATATGTAAAGCGGGAATCTGGTAATGATCCTGAATTAGGTAAGTACTGGGCTTCTCTTGGTGATGTATTTGTAAATGATGCTTTTGGTACAGCTCACCGTAAGCATGCTTCTAATGTCGGTATTGCTACTAACATGCCAGGCAAAGCAGCAGCTGGTTACTTGATGGAAAAGGAAATCAAGTTCTTAGGTGACGCAGTAGATAATCCTGAACGTCCATTTGTTGCCATTCTTGGTGGGGCAAAGGTTTCTGATAAGATTGGTGTTATTGATAACCTTCTTGACAAAGCAGACAAGATTATTATCGGTGGTGGAATGGCTTATACATTCTACGCTGCTAAGGGAATCAAGGTTGGTAACTCACTTGTTGAAAAAGACAAGATTGACGTTGCTAAGCAAATCTTAGATAAAGCTGGCGACAAGCTTGTATTGCCAATTGATAATGTAGTAGCTGATAAGTTCAACAATGATGCTGATACAAAGATTGTTGAAGGTGATATTGACGACGGTTGGATGGCTCTTGATATTGGTCCTAAGTCTGTTGAAGAGTTCAAGAACGTATTAAAAGATGCCAAGACTGTTGTTTGGAATGGACCAATGGGTGTATTTGAAATGCCAAACTTTGCGAAGGGTACGCTTGAAATTGGTAAATTCCTTGGTACATTAACAGATGCTACAACAATTGTTGGTGGAGGAGACTCAACTGCTGCAGTTAAGGAATTGGGTGTTGCTGATAAGCTTACTCACATTTCAACTGGTGGTGGTGCATCATTAACTTACCTTGAAGGTAACGAATTGCCTGGAATTGCCGCAATTTCTGACAAATAATTAATGTTTAACTACTATTTATAATTCTTATATAAGGGGCTGAGAAAACTTTTGCTTTTCTCAGCCTCTTACCGTATCTTGGTATTAACAATAAAATAGTAGATAGGAGGGTCAAATAATGAGAGTACCGATCATTGCTGGTAATTGGAAAATGCATAAGGATGTACAAGAAGCTGTCTCTTTTATCGAAAAAATAAAAAATCAGCTTCCACCTGCCGACCAACTTGAAACAGCAATTGCTGCTCCTACTCTTTGTTTAGTACCAATGGTTAAAGCGGCTGAAGAATCCCCGTTAAAGATAATGGCAGAAAACTGCTACTATAAGAATGAGGGAGCCTATACTGGTGAAACAAGTCCATATGCTTTATACCAAGCAGGAATCCATCATGTGATTTTAGGTCATTCTGAACGCCGAACTTACTTTAATGAAACTGATGAATTAATTAATAAAAAAGTGAAGGCAGCATTAGTAAACGGGTTATGTCCGATTGTTTGTTGTGATGATACTATGCGTCGACGAGTTGCTGGAAAGAAAGTTCATTGGGTGGTGAGCCGAATTCTCGCTGATCTTCATGGATTGACCAATGACGAAATTTGTCATGTTACGGTTGCTTATGAACCTAGTTGGGCGATTGGAACAGGCGAGAGTGCTGATCCAGAACAAGCGGCGGAAGGTTGTTACCTTATTCGCCAGACGATTAGTGATATGTATGGCGATGAAGTTGCAAATAATGTTCGAATTCTCTATGGAGGAAGTGTGACAACATCTAATATCAATGCACTAATGGCAAAAAATGATATTGATGGTGTTTTAGTCGGAGCGGCGAGCTTAAATCCAGAAACATTTTTACAATTAGTTCACCATTAGGCGGTTAAATGCTTGTTTTTAATTGTGTAAAATAATACAATGTTAAGTGGAATTGCTTTCCAAATAAATGACAGAGGAGAGATTCATCAAATGTCACTCATTACAGATATTTATGCACGTGAAGTCCTTGATTCACGTGGTAACCCAACAGTTGAAGCAGAAGTTTACACAGAAGCCGGTGGTGTAGGCCGCGGTATCGTTCCTTCAGGTGCTTCAACTGGTGAACACGAAGCTGTTGAATTACGTGACGGCGACAAGAACCGTTTTGGCGGCAAGGGTGTTTTAAAGGCTGTTTCAAACGTAAACAACATTATTGCTAAGGAAATCGTAGGGATGGAAGTTACTGACCAAATCGCTATCGATAAGGCAATGATTAAGTTAGACGGTACTCCAAACAAGGGTAAGTTAGGTGCTAACGCTATTTTAGCTGTTTCATTAGCTGCTGCTCGAGCTGCTGCTGACGAATTACAAGTACCTCTTTACAACTACCTTGGTGGTTTCAACGCTCATGTATTGCCAACACCAATGATGAACGTTATTAACGGTGGTGCTCACTCAGATAACAAGGTTGACTTCCAAGAATTCATGATTATGCCAGTTGGTGCACCAACTGTACGTGAAGCTATTCGTTGGGGTTCAGAAACTTTCCACGCCTTGAAGAAGGAATTGGAAGCTGCTGGTAAAGTAACCTCTGTTGGTGACGAAGGTGGATTTGCTCCTGACTTTGCTAACAACGAAGAACCATTCGAATACTTAATCAAGGCTATTGAAGATGCTGGTTACAAGCCAGGTAAGGACATTGCCATTGCCTTTGACGTTGCCGCTTCAGAATTATGGAACGACGAAGACAAGAAGTACAAGCTTCGTTGGTCAACTGGTGAAGAATACACCACTGAAGAATGGATTAACTACTTATCCGGTATTATTGAAAAGTACCCAGTAGTATCTGTTGAAGACCCAATTGACGAAAACAACTGGGATGACTGGGTAACTATTACTGATAAGTTAGGCAAGAAGGTTCAACTTGTTGGTGATGACTTCTTTGTAACTAACACTGATTACTTGAAGAAGGGTATCCAAATGGGTGCTGCTAACTCAATCTTAATCAAGCTTAACCAAATTGGTACTTTAACTGAAACTGTTGAAGCTATCGAAATGGCTAAGGAAGCTGGTTACACTGCCATCGTTTCACACCGCTCTGGTGAAACTGAAGACACTACTATCGCTGACTTGGTTGTTGCTACAAACGCTGGACAAATCAAGACTGGTTCTATGAGCCGGACTGATCGTCTTGCTAAGTACAACCAATTAATGCGGATTGAAGATCAACTTGGTGATGTTGCTCAATACAAGGGTATTCACTCATTCTACAACTTGAGTCAACAAGCTCGTCAAGACATCGAAAATCGTTAATTTTAAGCATTAGTTAAAAAGCAAAAAAGAGGCTGGAAAATAATCCGACCTCTTTTTTATTTGGCTCTACGTCAAGTAGTGTTGATACGCAAATATGAATTTTCGCCAATTAAATTGGTCTAATTAGAATCGTCATTCGTGGCGGTTCTTTTTAGTTAGGTTGAATTTGGTGGCCAATAATTAAATAAATCCGCGTTTTAAATGCCATAAAGTAACGATAACCACAGGCAACTCGTTTGATAGTTTTAATTCGATTATTAATCCCTTCGGTTCAACAATTTGAGAACTTCGTCTCAAAGCCACGCTTAATTCCCTCTTTATAGCGCGCTAAAACTTGACAACGGTGGATTGTATAATGGCTGACACTGTCTGGCCGGAGTTTAAGTAATTGAAAGAAGTTGTAAAATCACGTTGATTGTAAGCACGCTTCAAGGATTGAATAAAATTATAGGTGGCTCTTAACTCTTGGTCATACGCTAACATTAAGTCTAAGATCATAATGGAATTAACAACGCGATTAAAATAACGTCCTTCGTAATAAACTTTTGTACTTAAATTTTCCCGATCTTGAAGAAATAGCCGCCAATAACGTTTAAGGCGCCTAGCTTGTTTCTGCTCCGCAGAATCACCTTTTCGCAAACGATTGAAGACATGAATTCGCACATGATTCATCGTATCATTAAGGTGTTTGGCAATATGAAAGCGATCATAGATAATTTGAGCACAAGGAAAAACGGTTTTAACTAGTTGATCATAAGCAGCGTTCATATCCATTACCAGATATTTTACCCGGCAACGGGCAGCACGTGTAAACTGTTGATAATGCTTAAATAAACTACGTAATCGCCGATCTTCAAGGAACTCAAATAAGCAACGGCGATGAAACTCATCTTACCTTTAGCGCTCCGCATTGATTTAAATTCATCAATACATAGTGTTTCCGGTAGATAGTTTAAATTCGGCTTGTATTGATCAGCGAGGTCCAAAAGGACCCGCTGGACCGAAGCTTCACTGATAAACAAATCATGGACAATATCTTTAATTGTTTGAATTCGCGTTAACCGAAGAATAATTTCACGCCTTAAATCGCAACTAATTGTTCGTTGCTTTTCAAAAAGATAACTAGTCGCATTAAATGTTGTATGGCAGTCAGGACATTGAAAACGTTGGGTATTAACAAGCAACATTAATGGTTGAGCCCTAAATTGTCCATATTTGTGTTTAGCTTGATAAAAACCATATTTTAAGATTTGTCCACGATTAATAACGCCACAATTTGGACAAGCACGCGGGATATAAGAAAGGGTACAGGATATTTGTGCCACCCGAATGTTTTTAATTGATTTATATTTAAGCCAATGATGAGGAAAATTTAAATGAGGGTCTGTTAAATTGAGAAGAGTTCTTGTATCATTATCCATGGAGGTTACCTTCTTTACTATGTGATTTGGCGATTTCATTGTATCAGAGGGCATGCCTCTTTTTAGTTTAAAAACAAAAAATCTGGTATTGGTATAGAAAGTGATATTTCTATATCAACACCAGATATTGTAGAGCCTTTTTATTAACTGTTTACTTTGGCCAATAAAAAACTCCCCACCTACACGTAGGAAGTTTTTATCTATCACTAATTAATACGGTCCGTACGAGACTCGAACTCGTGATCTCATCCGTGACAGGGATGCGTCCTAAACCAACTAGACCAACGGACCAAAATTGCGGGGGCTGGATTTGAACCAACGACCTCCGGGTTATGAGCCCGACGAGCTACCAGGCTGCTCTACCCCGCGATAATAAAGATGACCCGTGCGGGATTTGAACCCACGATACCAGCGTGAAAGGCTGGTGTCTTAACCACTTGACTAACGGGCCATTTTTTAAATATATTAAACAACTTTTCTCAAAATTGTTAACTCGTCTTTCACAACGTTATTAATAATACCAACTGATCTATAAAATAGCAAGAACTTTTTTTGTTTTTTCTAAAAAGTTCTTGCTATTGTTATATTTTCCTTCTAAAAGACAGCAAAAAGACTGAAAAATCTCATTTCTCAGTCTTTAAAATTTATATTCTTAAATTAAATGTACCCCCTTATCAACATAAATGGTGTCGCCAGTAACTCCAGCTGATAAATCGCTCATTAAGAATGCACACACGTTCCCAATTTCGCTAATAGTTACATCTTCTCCATCAACAGTTCTTGCTTGGGACATCTTTAAAAGTTCATCATGACCTTTAATACCTGTAACTGCTAATGTCTTAACCGCTCCAGCAGAGATTGCATTAACACGGATTCGTTTTTGTCCTAAATCCCGTGCTAAATAGCGAACACTAGCTTCAAGGGCAGCTTTAGCAATTCCCATTACATTATAGTTAGGAATAGCACGTTCAGAGCCAAAATAGGTTAAGGTAACAATACTTGCAGGAGTATTTAATAGGTTTAGCTGATTAGCAACTTTAGTGACAGCAATAAGGGAATAAGAAGAAATATCTTGCGCGATTGCATAACCTTTGCGACTAGCACCAAGAATTGAGCCAGCTAATTCTTCTTTTTGGGCAAAAGCAATTGCGTGTACAATCCCATCTACTTTTGTAAAACGTTCTTTAATATTTGTAAAGGCTTGTTCAATACTTTCATCATTCGCTACATCACATTCAATTAATCGATTTTCATCATCTACTAACCGTTGTAGGCTTTTTTTCATTCTGGAATTCTGATAAGTATAGATAATGTGGGCACCTTGTTCAGCCATCATTTGTGCACATCCCCATGCAATAGAACGCTTATTAGCTACTCCCATAACAATGATCTTTTTTCCTGTTAATATATTTCCCATATTATCCTCCTTAAAACTTTCGATAACGTTTTTTTCTATTTGCTAGAAGTTGATTTGGTGATAATTCTTGCAGTTTGTTTAATCGCTTTAGTAAAACCTGCTCGATATTTTTGCAAGTTTGTTGGTGTTTTTCGCTTTCTGGAATAATTCCTTCAATAATCCCTTGTTTTAATAAAGCATGCGGCACCATTTGCATTAATTCTGCCGCTTTATCTGCCTTCGTACTATCTTTCCACATAATGGAGGCAAACCCTTCAGGAGATAATATAGAATAAGTACTATTTTCTAACATCCATACCTCATCTCCACATGCCAATGCTAAGGCTCCCCCACTACCTCCTTCACCATAAATAATCGTGATAATTGGAATAGCAAGTTGACTTATTTGTAAAATGTTTTGGGCAATCGCACTTCCTTGCCCATTTTCTTCGGCTTCCTTGCTAGGAAATGCTCCTACGGTATTAACAAAACAGAATACAGGCCGCTTAAATTTAGCTGCTTGCTTAATTAAACGGAGCGCCTTGCGATAACCACTAGGCATTGGTGAGCCAAAATGCTTTATGATTTTCTCTTCTGTTGTTTTTCCTCGATCAGTTGTAATGACGGTAACTGTTTGCTGATGGAAAGTAGCAATTCCACCAACGATTGCAGGATCATCCCCGCCTGCCCGGTCGCCATGTAACTCAACAAAATCCGGGAAAACATTTTGAATAATCTCCATCCCCGTAATTTTATTGGCACTGCGAGCACGTTTAACAACCTCGCTTGCTGATAATTGTTCATTCATTAGCAACGCTCCCTGTTTTTAATAGCCATTCAAGCAGCTGTTTTTCATCTTGACGTTTTACAATTCGATCAATAAACCCATGATTCAGGATGTTTTCAGCTGATTGAAGATCAACAGGAATTTGCTGGTGAATCGTCTGTTCAATAACGCGACGGCCAGCAAAGCCAACAAGTGCATGGGGCTCAGCAAGAATAATATCTCCGTCCATTGCGAAACTAGCAGTTACTCCACCAGTTGTTGGATCGGTTAAGACCACAATGTATAAAAGGCCGGCAACAGCATGCTCATTTATTGCTTGTGAAACCTTAGCCATCTGCATTAATGACATAATTCCTTCTTGCATCCGTGCCCCACCTGAAGCAGTGAATAATACTACTGCTTGACGATGGGTAGTTGCATATTCAAATAAGCGCGTTATCTTTTCACCGGTAACAGTTCCTAGTGATCCCATAATAAATGTTGGATCCATAATTCCTAGTGAAAATAGTTGATTATTGATTGAAGCTTCACCAGTTAGGCCAGTTAGGACTGAATCATTCAGCTTAGTTTGTCTTTGGAGTTTACTAACTTTTTCTTGGTATCCAGGAAAATGTAACGGATCCTTTGTCTGGAGATCGCCATCGAATTCCTTAAAAGAATCTACTAACCATGAGAGTCGATGACGGGCAGGCATTCGTAATCCATAGTCACAGTCGGGACAAACAGCATATTGTGTTAACTGCTTGGCGAATAGTAATTGATGACAATGCGGACATCTTAGCCACATTTGATCTGGGACTCTTTCATCAGCATTTTTATCTGCTTTGATGTGTCGTTCACTTAAAGTATTATTTTGATCATATAATTTCACGCTGTCAGCTCCTTCTTCCATTGTGGCAAGAAGGAGTCTTCAAGAAACGTTGTTGAAGCTGTTCCTGCCAAAAATTTAGGATTGTTTAAAATTGCTAAATGAAAATTTTGATTGGTTGTTACGCCCATAATTACCATTTCATTCAAAAGTCGTTTGATTTTTTCAATGGCTTCTTGGCGATCTTGACCAAGGGCAATTACCTTAGCGATCATTGAATCATAATAAGGAGTGATCTTGCTGCCAGGATAAATAGCAGTGTCAATTCGCATCCCCAAATTACCAACTGGAAGATATAAGTAATTAATCGTCCCTGTCACTGGCATAAAGTTTTGTTTAGGATTTTCAGCATTTATCCGACACTCAATTGCATGTCCATGAATCTGAATATCCTGTTGGGTAAAGGGAAGTGGTTCATTTGCAGCGACAATCACCTGTGCCTTCACTAAATCAATCCCAGTTACCATCTCCGTCACTGTATGTTCAACCTGGATACGAGTGTTCATTTCCATAAAGTAAAAGTGATGGTCCTTGTCCATTAGAAATTCTATTGTCCCCGTATTATGGTAGTTAATCGCATTAATGGCTCGCATTGCAATTTGTCCTAGCGTTTTTCGCTCTTGTTCATTTACTAGGACACAAGGACTTTCTTCAATCAATTTTTGTTTATTCCGTTGAATCGAGCAGTCTCGTTCAGGAAAGAAAACGGCATTGCCAAAATTATCACGAAATACTTGGACCTCAATGTGTTTAACATTCTCCATAATCTTTTCAAGGTACATTCGGTCATCATTAAACGAAAGTCGGGCTTCGTTTTGGGCCTCGCTAAATATTTGCCGCATCTGGTTATGATCGTTAATTCGTCGGATCCCTTTACCGCCACCACCAGCAGCTGCTTTTAACAAAATTGGATACCCAATCTTGTTTGCAACCTCAACAGCGTCATTAACATTGGTAATATAGTCATCACTTCCAGGAATTACAGGCACCCCTGATTTTTTCATTCGCTCCCGTAATGACCGTATTATCCTGACAGCAATTTCACCACGATTGGCGACTAGTACTTTGGAAAACATCAAACCACCTACCCAATCATAAAAGTTAATTCGGCTGTACAGGCTTTTTTACCATCGACCGTTGCAATGCCTTTACCAATTCCAATGGTTTTATGAACTTTTTCTAGGTTAACTTCTAACCTTAACGTATCACCAGGGCGGACTACTTTACGAAATTCTGCTGACCGAATCCCACCAAAATAGGCTGTTTTCCCTCGGAACTCCTCTTGAGATAAAAGAGCGACGGCACCTGTTTGCGCCAATGATTCAACAATCAATCCTCCTGGCAAAACTGGATTTTGAGGGAAATGACCGCGAAAAAATGATTCGTTAATTGTGACATTTTTTGTTGCGGTAATCTTTTCTTCAGGAACTAATTCATCTACATAATCGAGGTAGCAAATCGGATATCGATTAGGAATTAATTCCATAATCTCCTGCGCATTCATTATTGCCAAAAAGATTCACCTGCCTTCAAAAAATATTTCTTTACTATTTAATTGAGAATTGGTAAAATAATATTTGTTCGTTATTAACGGGAAATAGCTCAGCTTGGTAGAGCACCTGGTTTGGGACCAGGGGGTCGCAGGTTCGAATCCTGTTTTCCCGATCGTGTAAGGGTCATACTTTTGGGTATGGCTTTTTTTGTGTATTCATATTAAGTAGGGCAAAACAAAAAATTACTATTTTAAATCGTTATAATGATATAATAAGTTTGTAGTTAAAATGGCCAGAGAAAGATAAATGTATAGCTGGTCAGTGTAGTAGTTAATGATATTTATAGTTAAAAAAGGGAAACGATATTCTTTCTGTGCAGTTTTGCGGTCTATACATTTATCTAGCAGCAATAATGAGAAAACGACCTGATCAGCCCATTAGCCGACCGATCAAGCAACGTTTAAATGAGAGCGGTTACTTAAATGTTTTGGGCGTTATAATAGCTATTATTTTACTTGCAGTACTATTCTTTTTTGAAGGTAATTTTTTACATGATGATCTTGAGCTTAGACCAACAAATGAAGCTATGGAGACAAGTCTTAAAGTTAGATCGAGTGAAGAACTTGAACCACAATTTGATGTGCAAGAAAACCTAGATCAAGAGACGATCAGTAACTGATAAGAAAGGATGAGTAGGATGTTTAACTTGAATGAATTGGCACAAGTGGAAGATATTTTACAACGTAGTCCTAGTCTAACACCTTATGAAGTTCAAATGGCAATGTGTGAATTACGTGACCAAGGTAGTTGTTATGTTAGAGATCAAGGCCAGATCGAGTATGCCATGGCTTATTTGCCATTTGTTAAAGTTGAAAATGGGCAAAACGGTAATTTAAGGCTTGGTCATTGGTAGAATGATTTAAATTTCTTAAGGCTTTTAACTTTACTTAAAATCATAAATGTGATATTTTTCTCATAACGTATTTTTAAGGGGGAAATTTCATGCGACCAAGAATTGCAATACCAGCAGATACTTTAACTGAGGCGACAAACGTAATAAATGAGCGTAATGCGCCTTATGCACCAAGACCCGCGATCGAAGCGATCGTCAAATCTGGTGGTGTGCCTGTTATTTTGCCAAGTGTTGATCCAAAGTTTGTAGATGATTATATCGATCTGTTTGATGGGATCGTTTTTGCGGGGGGGTTTGATGTCGATCCGACCTTTTTTGGAGAAGAACCTCATTTGAAGCTGAGGATGACCTACCGCAAACGTGATATTTTTGAAATTGCATTATTAAAACAGTCAGTTGAAAAGGGGAAAGCTATTTTAGGGATCTGTCGCGGGATGCAACTGATCAATGTAGCTTTAGGTGGGACGTTGTATCAAGATCTTTCAGAGGATAAAGATATCTATGTTAAGCATTCACAAGATGCGCCTGGCAACTTTCCGTCTCATCATGCAAATGTGATCACAGATAGTCGCCTTTATGAGCTCGTGGGAGAACGGCCGTATATCAATTCCCGACATCATCAAGCCTTAAAGGATATCGCACCGTCTTTACGTGTTGTAGCCCAAGCTGATGATGGCGTAGCCGAAGCGGTCGAATCACTTGAAAATGATCAGATCTTAGGCTTACAGTGGCATCCTGAAAACACCTACAAGCATTATCGGGATTCACAAAATATTTTTGCTGATCTGATCAAACGTGCAGCAAAAGTTGCCCAAAAAAATAATAAGAATAACTAAAAAAAATAGCTCGGTGGGTCGATCCAGCGAGCTATTTTTGTGAAGTAATATTATTTTATTTGGTGAAATCAAGTACCATACGACCGTTGATCTTGCCAGCTTCCATTTCTGCAAAAATTTCTGGTGCATCTTCGATCGGTCGTTTTTGAACGACTGGTACAACTGATCCTTGAGCTGCAAAGTCAAAAGCTTCAGCTAGATCTTTTCTTGTCCCAACTAATGAACCTACGACTTTGATACCGTCTAAAACTGTTTTAACGATACTTAGTTCCATATATTCAGAGGGTAAACCTACCGCAACGACTGTTCCACCAGCGCGTAAACTTTCAACGGCTTGATTGAAAGCAACTTTAGAAACGGCTGTTACAACAGCTCCGTGGCACCCACCAGTTAACTCTTGGATCTTTTCTGCACTATTAGGAGTATCTTTAGCATTGATAACGATATCAGCCCCAGATACTTTGGCTAAGGCTAATTTATCATCGTTGATATCAACGGCGACAACTTTAGCGTTAAAGACCTTTTTAGCGTATTGAACAGCCAAATTACCTAAACCACCAGCGCCGTAGATCGCGATCCATTTACCCGGGGCTGCGTCTGCCTCTTTTAGTGCTTTATAAGTTGTTACCCCAGCACAAGTAACAGAACTAGCTTGGGCTGGATCGAGCCCTTCAGGAACTTTGACGGCATAATCTGCCACAACGACAGCGTATTCACTCATGCCCCCATCAACTGAGTAACCTGCATTTTGTACATTACGACAAAGAGTTTCACGACCTGTGGTACAGTATTCACAGTATCCACACCCCTTGAAGAACCAAGCAATACTTACGCGATCACCGACTTTGAGCGAAGTTACATCATTAGCAACTTCAGTGACGATCCCGATCCCCTCGTGGCCTAAGATCCGACCTGGAACTTTACCAAAATCCCCATTAGCCACGTGTAAGTCAGTATGACAAACACCACAATACTCCATTTTTACTAAAGCTTCACCTTGTTTAAGTGTTGGAATAGCGCGTTCTGAAATTTCGATCCCAACCCCAGAGTCCTTAACTGAAACGGCTTTCATATGTTTGTGTTACTATATTAAATGCGGAATAACATAGCGGTTTATGTTATTAGGAAGAAATATAGTTTTCCTTTCTTTGTTTTTGTTAGCGGTTACAAAAAAATTTTAAATAAATGATTTCCCCGCATTTTGTACTTCCAAGGAAATCATATATTATTTTTACAAATAAAGCAACGATCAACTACGACGCAGATCAGGATCCCAGTTACCACGAAAGAGTGCTTGCTTAAGTTCGGTTGCAGTGTATTGGCGATCTTCAAAGCCTTCAAATTTGAGGATCGCATCTTGGGCTGCCCGTTGATAGCGCCGAGCGCGACGTAAAGCATATTCTTCTAAGGAATCATCTTTAACGTAATTTAACAGGCGGGCACTCGGGGTCGTTAGTGGATTTTCTACGCGGTCAGCTAGATCATCTAGAATTTCTTGATATTCAGGTCCAAGTTGGAGCCGATTAGCATAAAGTTCTAAACTCTTGAGAAATGCGCGTGCTTTATTTTGATATTTACAAATACTACGCGGATCTTCATTGGCAACTTCTTCATTCATTCGGTCAGCTTGCTCTAAAACGCGATTGACTTCATTTTTTTTGAGAGCTGGACTCATGATAAAATAGCTTGCCAGTAGGCGAAGAAAACGCAATGTATCGGTCCTGATACCAACTGAGCTACTTGGATCAAGGTCTAGCATTCGTAATTCGATGTATTCAGCACCAGTTTTTGGTAACTCAGATAAAACGGGGTTCCCCTTAAAGCGCACTGGACCATGAAATTCGTATTCTTTGATCAAGATCTTATCTTTGACTCCTTGTTTTATGCGCTCGACATAAGCTTGTACATTCGTATAATCGCCTGCAAATTTGGTCCCAAAGCCAAAAGAACTTTGGCGTACGCTTCGAACAGGATGATCGAGCTTGAAATTACCTTCAAAATAATTCTTTTCAGCGATCGGACTAGCACCAAAGAGATAAGTTATCAACCAACGATAACGGACAAATCCTTGCGCTAAGATCTCATAGAGGTAATTTTTAGCTTCAAGTTCATTCTTAAAGCGCTCGGGAAAGTTTTTTAAGACTAATTCGATGAGGTGCTGATCAATACTGAGATTGATATGAGCCCCACACGGAGTACCTTCAGCAAAACGGTGCCTTCTGGTCCACTCTTTTAAATAGGCTTCTTTTTCAGGACCCCACTGAGCTAAACGAATGTGGCTCGTATCTTTAGGTAATTTAGGTGGCATTGATAATGGCCAAAGTAATTCGCCTGGTGCTAAAGCAGAGCGTAAGACGTTATTGATACCGTAAAGATAATGCATCGCATCAAGGGCATAAGCCGCAGGTGGTGTCACAACTTCAGACATCGTTTCTAAATAATCTGTAGTGATCCAAGGATTGGTCGTTTCATCACCGAGTGCGGCTGGATATGGTTCTTGACTGAGATTCCCCGTATCATCAACGCGATGCATCTCGATCTCAAGCCCCATTGTGAAATCTGATGTTTTAGCAACTGCTTCATTATTAAAGATCAACTGACCGATCTTACTAAACATAGGCATTCCCCCAAACTTAGTCTGTCTGATTAGGAGCAGACATTTATTTTAGCCATATTATACTACATTTAAAAAAGAATGAAATAGAAAAATGGATTTATTTTTCAGAAAAGTTTAAAAATAGATGTTTTAAGTTTTATAATTTTATATATATTAAAACTTAAAATGAGAATAAATGAACATTTTTAAAATTAAATGAAATTATTTTTTGGGATAATTCTTGACGAAATCGGTCAAATCACTTAAACTATTCAATAATATCATTGAATAGTTAGGGGTGAGTTGATGGAAACAAGTGAAGCTAAAGAATACAGAAATAAACTTTATACTGAACTGGCTAAGATCGGCAAATGTCTTTCGAGTGCACGCCGGTTGGAACTTTTAGAATTATTGATCCAATGTGAAAAGACAGTTGAAAAGCTGGCTACAGAGACGCAGATGACGATCGCCAACACATCGCGCCATTTGCAAGTTTTATTTAAAGCCGGGCTAGTCAAGCGCCGAAAACAAGGCAATTTTGTGGTCTACTCGCTTGTTTCACCTCAAGTGGCAGAGTTAGCAAGTAGCTTAAAACAAGTTGGTGTGGTACGTTTGGAAAAAATGCAAGCTGATCTGGCTAAAAAAACAGGGAGTTTGACGATCACGTTAAAACATGCTAAACAACAAGATCACGCTCTTTTTTTAGATGTTCGTCCCGCCGATGAGTATCAAGCAGGTCACATCGAAGGCGCATTGAATATTCCATTTGAACAGTTAGAGGAGCATTTGAGCTTTTTACCCCAAGACCGTGAGATCATCGTTTATTGTCGTGGAAAGCTTTGCACCTATGCTGATCTAGCAACAGGACTTTTGCATGCTAAGGGATATGAGGCATATAGCTTGAATTATAGCTATTATGATTGGATAACTGAAAAAAAGTAAGTTAAAATAGTTGCGCTAAATAAAAAAGCGTGATATAGTTTAATTATTCAATTAAGTAGTTGAATAGTTTTGTGATCGTGAGGTAATAAAAATGGTCAAAGTATTTACAGATGAAAATTTTGAAACAGAAACAAATAAAGGGGTCGTCTTGGTCGACTTTTGGGCAACGTGGTGTGGTCCATGTCGGATGCAAGCTCCGATCATCGAACAATTAGCGGATGAGATGGGCGATAAGGTAACGATCGGCAAGTTAGATGTTGATGCTAACCCTAAGACAGCTCAAAGTTTTGGTATCATGTCGATCCCGACTTTATTGATCAAAAAAGATGGTCAAGTTGTGGACCAATTAGTTGGTGTCCATATGAAAGACCAATTGAAACAAGCTTTAGAAAAGCATTTAGCTTAATTAATGGAGGATACGTAGATGGCAGATAAGTATGATGTGATCGTGATCGGTGCAGGACCAGGCGGCATGACCGCAGCTCTTTATGCATCACGCGCAAATTTAAAAGTAGCGATGCTTGATCGCGGTGTTTATGGTGGTAATATGAATAACACGGCCGAGATCGAAAATTACCCGGGGTTTAAAACGATCATGGGACCAGATCTTTCTGAAGAAATGTATCAAAGCGCAACTAATTTTGGGGCTGAATTTGTCTATGGTAATGTTGAAAAGATCGAAGTGCTCGATGAAAAGACAAAGCTTGTTAAGACAGATAGTGGCGAATTAGAAGCTCCTGTGGTGATCATTGCTACTGGTTCAGAAAGTCGTAAGTTAGGTGTACCTGGCGAAGAACAATACAGTGGCCGCGGTGTATCATACTGTGCTGTCTGCGATGGTGCTTTTTATAAAGATCGTGATGTTGTTGTAATCGGCGGTGGTGATTCGGCAGTTGAAGAAGGGATGTATTTAGCTAACCTTACTGCAAGCGTGAATGTTGTCCACCGGCGTGATAGTTTACGTGCGCAAAAGATCTTACAAGAACGAGCTTTCAAAAATGACAAGATCAAATTTACTTGGGATACTGTAGTTGAAGAGATCCAAGGTGACGAGCAAAAAGTGACAGGGGTCAAGGCTAAAAATGTCAAGACGGGTGAAACCACGACCATTCCAGCAGATGGTGTCTTTATCTATGTAGGTTCGATCCCAATGACAGCTCCGTTCCAAGACCTGGGGATCACGGATGACAAGGGTTGGATCGTGACAAATGATAAGATGGAGACTAACATTCCTGGGATCTATGCGATCGGGGATGTTCGGCAAAAGACATTGCGTCAGATCACGACCGCAGTTGGCGATGGTGGTATCGCCGGTCAAGAAGCTTTCAACTATATCGAAAGTCATAAATAGCAATAAAAGGGCTACTGGCGTATCAGTAGCCCTTTTATTTTTAAATCAATTATACTCGACTGAAAAATTGCTATCGTGTGGATCGTCAAAAGCCTCATCTTCTAATCCGATCTCAACGAAATGGTGTGTTCCTGTATGCGTATACGAATAATGTGCACACCAAAGTAGTAATAGGAGTGCAAGTAACGCGATCAAATAGCCCAGATATAGGGCGCAATGTTTCATAATTAAAAGATCCCCTTTATCTTACCTAATGCTATTGTAAAATAGCACAACGTAGAGAATTATCGCATATTGAACGGGTGCAGTCTACAAAGATTATAAAATAAAAAAATATTGTTCTAGTCTTTAATTTAGAAAAGGGATTCATTTGAGACGACATAGTAAAGTTAGGTACGCTAGGTCAAGCATTCGAGGGATTTAATAAAAGATTAAATATGTGATAAACTGCGATAAGAATGTTATGATAGATGAAGTGTTTTATCTGAAGGGATGTGATGATTTGGTAGCTAGAGCCAAGGATGTATTGGAACGACCATTTTCCATAAACTATGTAAATCTGATCGTTCAAGGAGCGATCGTGGGCCTGATCACGGGTGGGATCGTCAGTTGTTTTCGGTGGCTCATCGATCATTCATTGAAATTATTATTTTGGTGGTATCCATATCTTGAGAAACATTTGAGCTATGTGTTTGCTTATGCGCTATTTTTAGTAGCGATCAGCTGGTTATTAAGCAAGATTCTCAAATATGATCTGACTAACTTAGTCGGTTCAGGGGTCCCCCAAGTCGAAGCGATCTCACTGGGGCAAAATAGTTATGCCCCATGGCAGATCTTGTGGCGTAAATTTGTTGGTGGCTTGTTAGCCATATGTCCTGGGTTATTTCTGGGACGTGAAGGTCCATGTATCCAAATGGGAGCCTGTGTAGGGCAAGGCTTGGCCAATGATGTTTTTAAAACCTCTAAAAAAGATCAGCAGACATTACTCTTGGCCGGTGTAGCAGCAGGCTTGGCAGCTGCATTTAGTGCACCATTAGCTGGGGTATTATTCATGGTCGAGGAGATCACAATGACTTTTAAACCACGGATCTGGTTGACGGCTTTAGCAGCAGCTTTGAGTGCTGATCTGATGACTTTGGTTTTATTAGGCCAAAAGCCTAGTTTAGCAATGTATATCACACCATTTGTAAGTGCGCCTAATTATGTATTTTTGCTTATTTTGGGCATTGTTATCGGTGTCTTAGCATATGGATATCAATATATTTTGTTAGAGCAACGTTATCTGTATAGCAAGCTAAAATGGTTACCTCAACGTTATCATAGCTTGATCCCATTGTTATTGACTATACCTTTGGGGTTGTGGAATGCTAAGATCTTAGGTGGGAGTCATGATTTTATCAATTATGTGACGGATATGAGTTTAATGACGACTGAGCCACGTGCAATTTTGAAGTTACTCTTGCTGTTTTTTATTGTTCGGTTTATTTTTTCCATGATATCCTATGGAGCTTCGGTTCCAGGGGGCATCTTTATGCCGATCTTGACTTTAGGTGCTGTGATCGGATGCTTTTCAGGCTTGTTGGGGGTAAATGCTGGGTGGATCGAGCACAGCCAGGTCTTGGGATTGATCTTGGTCTCAATGGCAGCTTATTTTGGAGCGATCGAAAAAGCCCCATTTACGGCGATCGTCTTATTGACTGAAATGGCAGGCTCATTAGCATCAGTCTTCCCATTAGTCTTTGTAACATTTATTGCCTATACGGTCGATACACTTTTAGGGGGGCGTCCTATCTATACTGCTTTGCGTGAAGAAATGAAATTTAAATAAAAATGACTTGATGGAATACATCAAGTCATTTTTTATTATTGATCACGTTTGATACAAAAACTGATGATCACGGCAATGACCGCGCTGATCACTAGGCCTAAGAAAGCGGCTGAATATGAACCAGTTAGTTGAACGATCCAACCGATCAGTAATGGTCCGACAAAGCCTCCGAGTTGTCCGCCAAAATTGATGATCCCGATCGCAGAACCGTAGCTATCATCATGGAGAACTTGTGAAGCAAAATCAAAGATCCCAGTGAAAGCTAATGATTTTGCAAAATAAGTCAGGATCTGAAATGAAACGATCCAAAATAGACTTTGAGATCTGAATAAGCCAAACATGAATAATAGGGTCAAGACACAGGCGGTGATCAGCATCAAGACTTCTTTTTTCTTGAAGAGATGGACCATGAGATAGCCACTGATCGCAGCAGCTATCCCACCAGCGATCGTTGGGAGCGGCACAAGCCAAGCTAATTTTTTAAGTTCCAAATGCTGTGAAGTCAAAAAATAGATCGGCATCCAAGTTTCTAAGCCTTTCGTGATCACATTCAACGCTAGCCCTAAGACCACAAATAACCAGACACGTGCATCGAGTTCACGCCAATTTATCTTATGGGTAGTAGCCTTTTTAGCAACAGTAGCTACTTTGCGGTCACTCAAAGCATATAAGCCGACTAAGATGATCCCAAAAGCTCCTAGATAATAAAAGGCACTACGCCAACCGCTAGCAGCGATGACTTGAACGATGATGAAGGGGGCGATCGCAGCTCCTGCATAATTTGAAGACATCAATAGGGCAGTTAATTGGGCGCGCTTTTTCTTGGGCTGATTTTGGGCTACTTGCTTTAAAGCCGCAGCGGGATAGGGACCTTCCGCGACCCCAAATAAAAAGCGAATGATGACCAAAGCGCTAAAAGACCAAGCTAGTCCAGTAAACCCGGTCAGTAGTGACCATAAGATCAAAGTAGAGATAACGACCGCACGTGCGCCGAAGCGGTCGGTCAAGTAGCCACCAGGGATCTGCATCAATGTATAACCCAGGAAAAAGGCGCTCCCCGCAGCTCCTAAAGCAGCTGGTGACATGTTGAAGTCTTTGCCGATCCCAGCCAAAGCTAAGTTAAAGACTGTTCGATCGGCAAAAAGTAGCATATAACCTAGGTAGATCACGCAAAAAGTCCAAACTTTGTTGCGTGTAGTTGTATTATTCATTCAAAAAACTTCCTCTCAATAAATACCGTTTGACTTTCCCACTAGCTGTTTTAGGAAAATCTTTGACCCAAATAAATTCTTTGGGGATCTTATAATGAGCTAAATATTTTTCGCCGTAAGTACGTAGCGCAGCTTGAGCTAATTTTTGCCCACGGACAAAGGCTACTGGAACCTCGCCCCAGATCGGATCAGGCCGACCGACGACAATGATCTCGGCGATCTCAGGTAATTTACGGTAGCATTGTTCAATTTCTTGGGGAAAAATATTTTCGCCACCTGAGACCAACATTTCATCTAAACGACCATCGATATAAAGAAAGCCATCCTGATCAAAGTGAGCGACATCGCCTGTATGGTACCAGCCAGCCTCAAGCTTTTTAGCAAATAATTCAGGATGGTTTAGATAACCACTGACTAAGGCTGGGCTTTTTAACAGGAGCTCATTAGTCGTAGGTGCAAGTTTTATTTGGGTGGTAAAAAGCGGTTTACCGACTGAACCTAATTTAGCAAGCGCATATTCACTTGATAGGGCTACGACTTGCGAACAAGTTTCAGTCATTCCATAACATTGAACGACATTGAGCTGGGCTTTTTTACTTGCCAATAAGAGTTCTTTAGGTGCACTGCTCCCCCCCAAAAGGACAAGTCTGAACTTGGGATTATACGGGGTAACATGCTGCTTTAACAGCTCCTGTAGCATGTAGGGGACTGCCGAAATGATCGTAACTGGTTCACTGACTAAGATCGTTTCGACTGATCTGGGCTCAAAGCGTCTGACTAAACGGACAGTCATGCCGTAGATCAGTCCGCGCATAAGGATCGAAAAACCACTGATATGAAAGAGTGGTACGGCACAAAGCCACTGATCATTAGCGCTCAAGCCCAGATTCAAAGCGGAAGCGACCGCAGAGTAGAAATGATTACCAAAACTTTGCAGGACACCTTTAGCTTGTCCAGTGGTCCCTGAAGTGTACATGATACTTGCGATCGCCTCAAGTTCAACGGTCTCCATGAGCTCTTTGGCCGGTGCTTTACTTGCTTCAAGCTTTGAATAGGGGAAAAAGGGCTCAGTAAATTCGGATCGCCATAGCTCATCAGTGACTAAACACAGATCAAGTTGACTATCGTTTACCTGTGCTAACAGTTCGGTAGTTGATAAGCGAAAATTGAGCCAGACGATCGTTTTTTTCGAAAATAATAATGCGAGCGCTAAAACATAGGTCGTTAGCGAGTTATCACCCAAAAGACCGACACGCCTTTTTTGGGTCAGCTGGGCGATCTGACCGGCCTTTTTAGCAGCGAGTTTGGCTAATTGGGCAAAAGTCAGACTTTGTTTTTCCGTGATGACCGCTGGGGTATTTGGTTTTAAACTCGCTTGTTTTAAGAGCCAATTTTGCGTTTGCATCAAGGGAATTTTGGAAACTGATCGAAATCTGGTTTACGCTTTTGATTAAAGGCATCACGACCTTCTTTGCCTTCGTCAGTAGTGTAAAAGAGCATCGTGGCATCGCCAGCAAATTGTTGTAAGCCGGCTAGCCCATCCGTATCAGCGTTCATGGCTGCTTTGATAAAGCGAAGCGCAGTTGGCGACTTTTCAAGTAATTCGTGAGCCCAAGCCATAGTTTCAGTTTCGACATCGTCTAGGGGCACGACTTTGTTGATCCAATTCATTTGATAAGCTTCTTTAGCGTTATAGAAGTGATTTAAGAACCAAACTTCTTTAGCGCGCTTATGTCCGATAACGCGGGCAAGATACCCAGAACCGTAACCGGCATCGAAACTACCGACTTTAGGACCAGTTTGACCAAATTTTGCATTATCAGCAGCGATCGTTAAGTCACAGACGAGTTGCAAAACATTGCCACCGCCAACAGACCAACCTTTGACCATTGCGATCACAGGTTTTGGTATAATACGAATTAGATGTTGAAGATCTAAAACATTCAAGCGAGCGATCTTGTCTGGACCAACATAGCCTCCGTTGCCACGGATACTTTGATCGCCTCCAGAAGAAAAGGCTTTGTCGCCAGCGCCAGTCAAAATGATCACACCGATCGTGCTATCATCTCGGCAGATACTGAAGGCTTCGATCATTTCTTGAACGGTGACCGGAGTAAAAGCATTTAACTTTTCTGGACGGTTGATCGTGATCTTAGCGACTTTATCATTGCGCTCAAATAAGATCTCGGAATATTGCTTGATGGTTTCCCACTTGATATTTGACATAAAATAACTCCTTTTTAGCTAAACGAGGTGTAGCTGATGAATTTATTAGAAAACTTAGGGATAAAGACGATAATTTTGCAAAAAGACTACGTGAAACTCGAACTGCCGATCACAGCTAAGCTCCTGCAGCCATATGGTCTAGTCCATGGTGGGATCAACGCAGTCCTTGCAGAAACAGCAGCTTCTCTTGGTGCCAATGAAAACTTAGCATCAGGACAGGTCGCTGTTGGTGTCAATATTACCACACAACACTTACGCAAAGCCAGTAGCGGGACCCTGTTTGCAAAGGCGATCCCAGTGCATATAGGTACAAAACTACAGACATGGGAGGTACAAATCTACAACGCAAAACAGTTGACCAGCTTGAGCACCGTGACTTTGACAAATATTTCGCAAAATTAAAACTGGTATCAAGATCGTGCAAAATAAGATCTTGATACCAGTTTTTTAATCTAAATTTAAATGTTTTTATGCAAAGGTTATTCATGCGGCGCAGACCGTCTTGTTTTACACCTTAAATGCTAGTGTTTCGTAGGGGTTTAGTGTGATCGTGTCTGGCCAATTTATTAGGTCGCGGTCGTAATTAGAAAGAAGGACCTTACCTGCTTTACCAGCTAGATCGGTTAGCTTGACTGTAGTTTTAGTGCCGTAGAAATTGTTTAAGACTAATAATTTGTCGTTGCTGTCATCTAGATAACGTTCAAAGGCAAAGACTTGTTTATCATCTGCTAGCTGCAATTTGAAGTGACCTTCAGAGATCAAACGCTCTTGTTTGCGAAGTGCGATCAGTTTTTGATAGAAGTTAAAGATCGCACCGCTTTCTAATTCAGCTTCCACGTTGATCTTGTCTTGTCCAGTTGGCATCAACCACGGTTCAACGTTGGAGAACCCAGCAAATTCACCATCATCCCAGTGCATTGGTGTTCGGGAATTATCGCGTGCTTTAGCCAAGACGATCGCGAAAGCTTCTTTTTCACTGTGTCCTTGGGCTAATAGACTTTCATACGCATTCAAGGCTTCAATATCAACATAGTCATTGATCGTTGTGTAAGTTGGATCGATCATTCCGAGTTCTTCACCCATGTAGATGTATGGGGTGCCACGTAAAAGATGGATCGTCGCTGCTAACATCTGGGCGGATCTGACCCGATAGTTTATGGGATCGCCAAACCGGTTGAGCGCAAACGGCTGGTCGTGATTGTTCCAAAAGAGTGCATTCCACCCTCCCCCTTGATCCATCTGAGTTTGCCAATCAGCTAAATGTTTTTTGAGTGCCATAAAGTCAAAGGGCGTCTTGGTCCATTTTTCACCATCTTTGTAATCGACTTTCAAATGATGGAAGGTAAAGACCATGGATAGTTCATGTTCTTTAGGATCAGAGTACTTGATCGAAGAAGCAAAATTAGTGGAAGACATTTCGCCGACAGTGATGATCGTTTCGTCTTGCCCAAAGGAATTTTCGTTTAGTTCTTTGATGTATTGGTGCACGATCGGCGTATCCGTATAAAGCATCTTTTCTTGGACAGGATCGGTGGAGTCAACAAGGATCTCATCTTTTCCGATCACATTTAGCACGTCGAATCTAAAACCTTTGACTCCTTTTTGACGCCAGTAATTTACGATATCTTGGGCTTCTTTGCGTACATCTGGGTTGTGCCAATCGAGGTCAGCTTGGGTCTTATCATAGAGATGCAAATAGTAAAGCTCAGTGTCACCAAACTTGGCCCAAGCCGGACCGCCAAATTTTGACTGCCAGTTAGTTGGTAAAGAACCATCTGCTTTAGCTGGACGCAAATAGAAATATTTTTGGTATTTTTCTTCGCCAGCAAGTGCACGTTTGAACCACTCATGTTCAGTCGAGCAGTGGTTCAAGACCATATCCAACATAACGTCGATCTTGACTTCTTTTAGTTTGGCAACTAGTTCTTCAAAGTCAGCCATTGTGCCAAAGCGCGGATCGATCTGGCGGTAATCGGCGATATCATAGCCGTTATCATTTTGGGGTGAGACGTAAAATGGATTGAACCAGATCATGTCGATATTGAGTTTAGCTAGATAAGGGATCTTGTCGATGATCCCACGTAAGTCGCCAAAACCGTCATTATTTGAATCGTAAAATGATTTTGGATAGATTTGGTAGATAACTTTTTCACCAAGTTTTGTCTTCATAACTTCCTCCTAGTTAGTACTTAATTTCTTTCGGCGGGCAAAATCGATAAATTTGAATTTATCAGGGCGATGATATGACGTTGTCAGCTGGAATAAAGTAGTGTCGCTTAGGTAAGAAAGGCTTCGCACGATCACAGCTGGTTCGTTTGGTCCAAGGTCTAAACGCTTTGCAATATCTTTAGGAACTTCTTCAACGGTGATCTCCTTTGTGGCATAGTCGATCTCAAGGCCTAATTGTTTTTCTAAATAGGCGTAGATCGAATTAGCCGCGACCTTTGCTGGTAGTTCACTGATCGGTGGATCTAATAGGTAATCTTGATCTAACACGGCAGGAGCATCGTCAATGATCCGGAGGCGTTCGATAAAGAGCGCTTTTTTGGCGGTGATCGGTGTCTTGCCAAAGTATTCAGGGGCCTTAACTTTTTCTTGCCGTAAGACTTTAGTTTTTGCGTGAAGTCCTAAGGCTTGATTCAATTCTTGAAAGCTAGTGATCCCTGAGATCGGAAAGGTGTACTTTTGAATGTCTAGCACTAATGACCCTTTGCCTTTTAATTTTTGGATCAAACCTAATTCTGTCAAATGGTTGAGGGCTTTACGCGTTGTTTCGCGTGAAGCCCCGTAGAGTTCACTTAATTGTTTTTCGCTAGGTAAAAAATCGCCGGGACAAAATTGTTGATGTTTGATCTTTTCGGCGAGGTCATTAGCGATCATTTCGTGTTTCAAAGCCATAATTTCACATCCTTAACGTCATTTTTTATTTCATTTTAGCACAGTTGTCTGTACATGTGCAAAATAAAAAAATGCTTATGTTATCGTTATTGTAAATGGTTACAAAAAAATGTTGACAACATGTATAGACAACGTGTATAGTTATCGGTGAAGTTAAGTGAAAACGTTTTTAGTTTTACGTATGGAGGGAAATAAAATGGCTAAGAACAAAGTAGTCTTAGGTGCACCCGCTGCAGGGGCAGCCATTGCACTAGATAAAGTTCAAGATGAAGTCTTTTCGACAGGGATGATGGGCCAAGGGTTTGGACTTGAACCGATCGGTGAAAAGATCGTGGCACCAGTCGCTGGGGAGATCACGATGATCGCCGAATCTAAACATGCGATCGGTATTTTAACTAAAGAAGGTTTGGAAGTCTTGATCCATATGGGGATCGATACCGTTGGTCTACACGGGGAACCATTTGAATTAAAGGTCAAGACTGGAGATAAAGTTCAAGCAGGACAAGAGATCGCTAACATGGCCTTGGAAAATATCCGTTTAGCGGGTCTTCAAACTACGATCATGGTGATCATCACGAACTCAGCCGATAAGTTAGAAGGACTGGATGTTGAAGAATTAGAAGCAACAGCTGGTCAAACGGTCGCAACAGCTTATGTTAAAGAAGCTAAACAAAAAGCTGGCAAACGTAACTATGATGCATTAGCTGATATCATCATCGAAAATGTTGGTGGCAAGGAAAATATCAATAATTTGATCCATTGTATTACTCGTTTACGTTTTTATTTGAAAGATGAAAAGCTGGCCAACGATGACGTTTTACGTGAGACCGATGGTGTGATCGACGTGATGCATGCTTCAGGTCAATATCAAGTCGTGATCGGAAATGAGGTGACCAACGTCTTTGATGCAGTGATGAAGAAATTACCAGATTTAGGTGAAGGTGAAGCTGTTGAAACGACCACACAAGATGATGGTAAAAATCCAGTGAGTCGTGCTTTTAGCAATTTGATCGGGGTCATCACAGGCTCGATGAGTCCAGTAGTTGGGGTGATCGCTGCGGCTGGTATCATCAAAGGGCTCTTAGCTTTATTGACCTTGCCGCAATTAGGTGGTTTGTTGAACGTTAAGGATACGGCTTATATCACAGTTAGTGCGATCGCCGATTCAGCCTTTTACTTCTTGCCAGTTTTAGTTGGTTTTGCTGCAGCTAAACGTTTAGGCGGTGATCCGATCGTAACAGCTGTGATCGGAGGCGTCTTGACCTATCCACAGTTAGTTGACTGGGGCCGTGAGTTTAAGGATATGTTTACGGTCGGTGGTTTCCACTTCCAATTCTTAAACTACACATATTCGATCTTCCCGATGATCTTAGCAGCTTGGATGGCTAAGAAGTTAGGGGATTGGTTGAAGAAGACTTTACCAAACTATCTACAAATGATCTTTAATCCATTGATCACTGTGTTAGTTGTTTCTGTGATCACTTTAGTTGTTACTGGTCCGATCATTCAAGGTGCAGCTAACGGGATCGCTGATTTCATCAACTGGTTAGTCCATGCTTCTGGCTGGGCTGGTGGTTTGATCATTGGTGGTTTCTATCAATTGCTAGTTATCTTTGGTTTACACTGGGGCGTTGTTCCCTTGGTGGCACAACAGATCTCGGCTAGTGGCGAAAGCTCATTGAATGCGATCATCTCGGTTACTATGGTCGCTCAAGGTGCCGCTGTCTTAGCCGTAGCGATCAAGTCACGTAAAAATGACATGAAATCATTAGGGATCGCAGCTGCTATCTCTGCTTTCTGCGGGGTAACAGAACCAGCGATCTACGGGATCAACTTACGCTACCGTAAAGTCTTTATCTCAGGTTTGATCGGTTCAGCTGTGGGTGGTTTCATTACAGGTCTGATGCATGGTTCGATGTTTGGCTTTACAGGTTCATTGATCGGTTTCCCATCATTTTTCAACCCAGCCCATCCAACTGAGTTAAACAGTTTCTATGCTTTCTTATTCTCAAGTGCAGCTGCTTTGATCATCAGCTTCTTAGTGACCTGGTTCTGGGGCTACAACGATGAAATGGAAATGGGTAAAAAAGTAGAAAAGAAAAAGACTCCAAAATAAATCAGTGCGGACAAATGCAATCAACTCCGTAAAAATAACAATGTCTCGCTAAGGATGCGTTTTATGCATCGTTAGTGAGGCGTTGATATTTTCTAGGAGTTGCATTTGGGAGCACGATAAAATAGGCGTTCAGGACACGGTGTGTGTGTCCTGAACGCCTATTTAAGTGGTTCAAGGTCAACCTTGTTTTATGGTGACCTGAGCAAGCAGTTGCCCATGGGTCACTTCACGTTCGATATCGAGTTTCAAATTGGTGATGCGTTTAGGCTGTGTGAAAAAGACGATCACATTATCGCTGAGTCCAGCTGCCTTGATCACAGCTGGATCAAATTCTAACAACAGATCACCAGCTTTGACGGCTTGACCGTCAGTATAATATGTGACAAAACCTTCACCACGCAATTTGACTGTATCGATCCCCACATGGATGACGGCTTCTAGTCCATTATCGGCCACCAATCCTAAGGCATGTTTAGTGGAGAATGTAAAGCGGACTGTGCCGTCAAATGGCGCGTAGACTTTGGTATCAAGAGGAGTGATCACAAAACCGATTGCATCAAAATCAGGTGCAGCTTTGCTTGGTAAAGCATTAGCAAAACCTGTGACTGGGGCTAAGACATTAGTTGTCTCACTGACAGTTAGTGGAGCTTGTTTAGCTTCAAGTCCAAAAGTCTCATCGCCAGCAGCTAATTTATCCTTGAGCTCTTCAACGATCGCAGCGTGTTTTTTCTCAGTCAAGTTGACCTTGGTCAAAAAGATCAACAAAGCTAAGACCGCTAGAGCAAGTGGGATGTAAAAGGCCATGCTTTCAAAAGTTCGAATATTTTTAGCGGTCATGTCAGCCGCAGTTGCTGAGCCAGTCATGCCAGCAGCGATCGCGATATAACCGACGATCCCATTTGAAAAGGCCCCTGTTAATTTATCGATCATCGGACGAACGGCTAATACGACGGCTTCGTTACGTTCGCCAGTCTTTAACTGCCCGTATTCGATCGCATCTGTTAAGGTGAGGACTGTGACGAGTTGGGCAAAGGTAATGTTGAATAAGACGAGTCCAACGACTAAAAGGGCCATATTTTCACGGGCAAAGATGAAGATCAGGTATGAAGTGATCATACAACATTGGCCAAAGGAAAAGAGCCACTTTCTTGGGATGAACTTATTCAAGACAGGGTATAAAGGTGAGGTCATAAAACCGACTAAGATCGCAATAAAGCCCGCTAAACTAAAGGTCTCTGGTTTACCCAAGACGAATTTGAAGAAGTAATACAAGACCCCGTTTGTGACCACGTTAGCAAAGGAAAACATAAAGTATGCTAAACTGGCCCAAAGGATCTGATCGTTCTTGGCTAGACCAACAAAAACATCTTTGATCGTCGTTTTTTGCTTAGCAGCATTACGGATAAGATTATCTTTTTCTTCAGTTCCCCAAGCAACGATAAATGCACAGGCGATAGCTAAAAGTGAAATGATGATCGCAAATGCTAGCCAACCTTGGGCACCTTGCGTGTGTTTTCCGGTGGCAACATAAGTAAAATAGGTCACCACAGGCACAACGATGACGGTCAAACCATTCCACCCGATCGAACCGGTCAAAGTTCCAAGGGCCGTGTAGACGCCCCGTTCCTTACTATCTTCACTCAAAGCTGGTACCATGCCCCAATAAGAGACATCGGAAAATGAGTAAAAGACATCTAAAGTGATAAACAAGATCACAAATAATACGGCAAAGGCGATCCAATTGACATTGGCTAGGTTAAAGATCCCAGTAAAAAGTATTACTAAGATCACAGCACTGACTAGATTCCCTGCAATGATCCAAGGTTTGAATTTGCCCCACCTAGTTTGAGTGTTATCCACGATGTTTCCCAACAGTGGATCGATCAAGATCTCAATGATCCGGATCACCACGATCAGACCAGTGATCAAAGCGATCAACTTATTGGCGATCGCGGGTGCTAGTTCACTGAACAAGCCCGCCGTAACAAAGACGATGAACCAATTGCTCAGTAAGCCGTAAAAAGCTGCATGCCCCAAGTTGCCCATTGCAAATGAGAACTTGGAGATAAATGATTTTGATGCATGTTTTTCCATTGGTGTTCCCCCTAAAAGCTAAGCAAATAACTAAAACTAGCTGTAATCGTTTACAGGAATTATCATACAACTTTTTACTTAATAAGTAAACTAAATTACTAAAATAATTACGTAAAAACGGTAAAATAAAAATCACATCCTTGATAGAATGCGATTTTTTTAGTGGTTATAAAGTAAAACTTTTACGGATCACTAATTCGGTATTGACGAAAGCATGGATCTTGGCGCGGTCAGGACGTTCCAAGGCATCACATAATAAATTGATCGCGGTCTGACAGAGTTCTTTTTGGTCGATGCTATAAGTCGTCAATGGTGGTGAAACGTATTGAGAGACTTCAATGTTATTGATACTGATGATCGCAGTATCCTGTGGCAAGCGGATCCCAGCCTCATTGAAAGCTTGTAAAACACCGATCGCCAAAGCGTCAGAAGCGACGATAAAGGCATCGGGGAGATCTGTACCTAAGTTAGTAATAACTTTTTTACCGAGCTCATAACCATTTGAAGTTGTAAATGAGCCACCGACGAAATAATCTTTTTCATTAAAGATATTTAAGCGCTTAGCCCAATTTTCAAAGGCAAAAGCCCGCGGATCTTGGCGATAGTTGTGTTGCCCCATGATCGAACCGACACCCCCGATAAAGCCGATCCGTTTTTTGCCAGCACGTTGTAATAAGTCGAGGGCATCTAAGATCGTTTGGGAGAGGTCTGGTTGGACGGAATCAAATTTATCCGGATAAGGATTGATATCTAAAAAGATCCCGAGCGGTGTGACTTCGTGGAGTTTAGCTAGCTTTTCTGAGGAAAGATCATCTGCGCCGATCCCGATGAATCCTTCGTAATTTTTCCCCTTAGCGATCAAATGATCAAGATCATGAAAGATATCGATCTCTAAGTTGGCATTTTTGCTTTGTTTTAGGATAAGTTCTTTTAGAGTATTAAAATAAACATCTTGCAGCTCTTCTTCAGCGGTGAAACTGGTCAAAAGTGCGATCTTACGTGAGATAAGAAATTTATTTTGGCGTTTACCATAGCCGAGCTTATTTGCCACTGTGAGGATCTTATTTTTAGTGGCAGGGGAAACGGATAAGGTCGGATCTTCATTTAAGAGGCGTGAGACGGTAGCTTGTGAAAAGCCAGATTCTTCTGCGATTTGTTTGATCGTTACCATAATATTACCTGCCTTTACTGCATATTTATAGTTATATTTTACCCTATAGACGTAATTTTTGCTAATTGTGGTATAAGTTGGATAAAAAATAACTTAATGTTTTTATAATAATAGTTATGTTTGAATTAAGTCGAAGCTAAATGAAAGTGATTTTATTGACCAAAAAATACGAAAAAATATAAAATTAAATCACTAAAAAGGTTTTAGATAATTACTTTATTTTTGGATTTATGGAGGGTGAAAAGATGAATAAGATCGCATTGATGGAAGACGATAAGATAGTTAAGTTGAGCATCCCACGTGGCTATTACGTATTTGCAGAAATGTCAACGATGGCAGACTTTAATGTTAAGATGATGTTACGCGATGCTCAAAGTCAAAAAGTGTCATTTGAAGGTGAACGTCAGAGCAAAGATGCTTTACCTCCGATCCGTGGTTTTTACCAATGTGATTATGACGAGACCGAATTACACATTCATATTGAAGAAGGCATCGATTTAGATCTACGTGTTGATAGCACAGATCTGTATGATCAAAACGAAGAGTTGGCAGTGCGGACAGTCACTGCAGTTGGGCGTGATCTGGCTGATGATAAATACAATGATTTTATGCTACATTTAACGATCATGCGTTGTAATGAACTTTAAAAAGCTCATTGACTATAGTTTCATTTTTAAATGGAACTATAGTCAATTTTTTAGAAAAATATTAGCTTTTCGTTAAATTAAAATGCTGTTTATATAAGGTTAGTATGGTTAATTTAGGTATAAAGGTCTAAAAGTTATATTTATCTAGTTCGATGTATTTTGCAAAATTTTATTTTAAAAAATAAAATTAAAATAGTCTATATATTTATATCGAAAAATTACTGAAAATAAATTTCTTTAGTTGTACCATAGTAAATGTTTATAAATTATGTAGAGGAGTATAGCTATTGTATACGCCCCCTATTTCTATACTTTTTAATAACTGAGGAGGTCTATTTTTAGTTTTGTTATCACGCAATAATAATAAATTATTAATACATAAGTTAGAACCAAAGAAACAACGCTTTGCGATCAGAAAGATCAGTGTTGGAATCGCTTCTGTCTTGATCGGTTTTACTTTTGCTGGTTTTAGTGGAGTATCAGCTGATGAAGCGACAACAACAACTAAAGATCACTTAAAGACCGAGACGACGACAGAAAGTTCAAGTGTACCAACTAAAGAAGTTGAGTTAACTTCAGGTACTGAAACTCAAGCTAAAGAAGCTAAGACCACACCAGTAGCTGACGCTAAGGCTCAAGTTACTAAAGATGTCAAAGAACAAGCTCCAACGCAAACGGTAACTGCTAAAGAAACTAGTGAAGCACCAACTAGCCCTGAAAATCAAACGGTTACACCAGCTACTGAAGATGAAGCCAGTGAAACTCAGTCATTTAACGTTGAAAAACAAGCTGAGCCCCAAGCAAACGTTGATCTAACGGATAGTAAAGTTGCTTATGCAGCAACACCAACTAAAGCCAAAGACCAACAAGAAGGAGGTTTTAGTGTTACTGATCCTGATTATTCTAAATATTCTTATGCAGGAACAAACCTTCAAACGTTGATCGACGATTTTAAGATCGACTACCAAAATAGTGAATATGTTTTCCAATGGATCGCATCGACCAATGGAGAACATGGGATCGTCTTTACCGTTGATCGTGGTAAAGATGCTGACGGCAATGTTGTTTTAACTGATAATGGTAGCTTTAATGCGTATGAATATTATACGGCCTACCGTGGCTGGTCGCTTTGGGGAAATTACACGACAGAAGTTAAGCGAAAGAAGTATGTTATCCGTTATGGAGATAATAAACTTGATATAGGACATATTATTAACGATGGATCTAGAAATACGATCACGGTCGATCATTTTTATACTAAAAATGAAACTCCTTATACGCCAGTATTTGTTGGCGGCCATAGTGGGATCGAGAAAATTAGCGGCAATGGTTATGGAGTACTAAGTATTTATACCCCACAAGTTGTTGAACAAAAAGCCAAGATCAACAATGGTGAAGTCTATAAGACACAAACTGGTTTAACAGGGCAACACTATACGACGGGGATCCCAAAGAATGCCAAGGTAGAAAAAGGTAAATTCTTATATGCAAAAAATAGTCAAGGAACGATGTCTGAATTCCATAAGGACGTTGTTTTAGTCAATAATTACCATGATGGTGTGACTGTTGTATATAAAGAATTAGATGATCAGGGTACTATGGAAGTTAATGTTTATGACAATTCTAAATATCCTGCTGATAAATATACTATGAAAGTGGGGGAGACAAGAAAGTATGGGAACGTTACTATTGCTAATCCTTACGTCCAACAAACTACTGATATCACATATGAATATCGTAAGTTAGGTAGTGTTGAGCTTTATGATGAAAATGGCAATTATCTAGACCAAAAACAATATGTCAATGATGCAAATGATGCGGCTAAGGCAAGTTTGCCAAAGGTTCCTAAAGAATTTACTCGAGGTAATATTGAATACACTTTGGTAAAAGCAAAAGATCTTCCTAGCGATCTAAGTAGATCGGTCAAATATATCTATCGTGGTATTGAAACAAAAGTAACTCAAGATACTTACACTTTAACGACGGAATTTGTTAATGAAAATGGCAAAGAACTTAAAGCCGCTGAACCACAAACGATCACTTGGACAACGACGACTAAGCGCGATATCCATACAAACAAAATTACCAAGCAGACTTCTCCAAGTAAAGAGAGCTATGCTGCAGTAAATAGCCCGGTGATCTTAGGCTATTATGCAACAACGACGAAGTTAAGTGGCCAAAAAGCTGAACCAAAAAATGCTACACAAAAAATCATTTACCACAAATTGGGCAAGATCATTGCTAAAGACAGCCAAGGCAACATTTTAACGACTGTTGACTATGAAAATGCTGCTAATGATGCAACTAAGATCAAAGAGATCGTTGCTCCAACGATCAAAGGCCATCACGTAAAAGGTGAAGTCATTCAACCAAGTGATCTAGGTCAGGATACAGTGCTCAATTACGGTCAAGATACTCAAGTTGCACAGATCAAGTATTGGGATGAGACCGCTCAAAAGTACATTACTGATGCTCAAGGCGACGATTTAGAAACAATCGAAACTGGAGCTCACAATACTGAGATCTCTCATAAAAAGGTAACTGAACAGATCCACGCTTTGAAAGCTAAGGGCTATGAATATGATGTTACAGATCAGGGATTTTTGAGAGTCTATTTTGATGATGATGATTCAAAAATACAGACATTTACAGTCAAATTAGTGCATGGTATGCAAGCGGGAATCGAATCTAAGCAGATCACACGTGAGATCCATATCCACCATCCTAAACAAGAAGAAGTTGTACCACAAACGGCTATTTTGACGCGAAATGTTACACGTGACAAAGTAACTGATGAGGTCAGTCCAACGAGTGCTTGGAATTTTGCTAACTTTGAGGAAGTAGACTTACCAGCGCACAAGGGATATAAGATCGACGAAACACCAGCTGAGATCCAAAATGGTAAAGTCGTTGCTAAAACAGTCACACCTGATGAAGAAGATGGCAAAAAAATCGCTGTTAAGTATATACCACTAGAACAACATGCTTTAGTCAAATATGTGGACGACAGCAATGGAACGCTTTTAGATAAAGAAGATATCCAAGGTGTGACTGATGCAGCGATCGAGCATACAAATGATGCGAAGATCGCAACATATCGGGCTAAAGGCTATGAACTAGTCTTTGATGAGTTGGCAAATGAAAGTGATCTGCATTTCAATGCCAAAGATGAACCGCAAGTCTTTGTAGTTCATTTGAAACATAAACTAGAAAAAGTTACGAATGTAGCTGAGCTAGAGAAAACAGTAACTCGGACGATCACAGTTCACATGCCAGATGGGACAAACCAAGATAAAACACAAAAAGTGACCTTTACTCGCACTGGTAATAAAGATCTGATGACAGGTCATATTACTTGGAGCGCTTGGAGTCCAGCACAAGAATTTGAAGCTTACACTGTCCCAGTAGTGCCAGGCTATACGCCAAGGCAGACAACCGTAAAGAGCACCCCAGTGACAGCTGATGACAAAGATACATCGATCACGATCGATTACACAGCGAATGCACAAAAAGTGTTGATCAAATATATCGATGTAGATGATAATGACAAAGCGATCAAGAGTCAGCCTTTAGAAGGAGTGACCGATCAAGCGCTTGCTACAAATATCGAAGTCCCAGCTAACTATGAATTAGTAGCAAATCAAGCTCTACCAAAAGAAGTGACCTTTAAAGCAGACGGCAACGAACCGATCATCGTAAAGGTACAACATAAGCATCAAGATGTGACAGATGAATATAGAAACGATGTCAAAAAACAAGATCAAATTGATCATACAGTCACGAGGACTATCACGATCAAGCATCCACATGCTGCAGATAAGACCCATACCCAAGCCCTTCACTTCACGCGTCAGGTAACCCGTGATATGGCAACAGGTCAAGATACATTTGGTGAATGGCTCCCAGAAAATGCTGACTTCTTTGAAGAATTTACTGTACCAACGTTAGCTTCGGATAAAGGTTACACATCTGAAAAAACGAAGATCGCTCGTTTAGCGCACATCACTGGCGCTACAAATGATCAACGTGAGGTCGTTAACTTTAATGCCAACACGCAAAAAGCGCATGTGCACTACATCGATGATACGACCGGTAAGAAATTAGAAGATGTCCATGTTACTGGTAAAACGGATGAACCGATCAAACATGACAATAAAGCTAAGGTCCAAAGTTACTTGGATAAAGGCTACGAATTAGTCTCCGATGACTTTGCGACTGCAGGCAAACCAAGTTACAATGCTGAAGCTGAAGAGCAACATTTCGAAGTTCACTTGAAACATGGTCAAAAAGATGTAACAGCTGAATATAAGCAAGATGATAAACGTAAATCTCAAGTTGAGCGGACAATTAAGCGTGAAGTTATTATCGACCATCCAAAAGAAGCGGCTGAATCATATGTTCAAACTGCACACTTTACTCGCAATGTAACGCGTGATATGGTGACGGGTGAAGAGAAGCCAGGTGAATGGATCCCAGAAGAAAATACTTTCTTTGAAGAAGTTCCAGTTTCACTTAAAGCTTCGGATAAAGGCTATACACCAGCAAAAACGAAAGTCGACCGTTTGGAAAATATTAGCGCCAACACACCTGACCAAAAAGAAGTTGTCGAATTCACACCAAATGAACAACATGCTTTAGTTAAATATGTGGATGACAGCAATGGAACGCTTTTAGCTGAAGAAGCTATCCAAGGTGTGACCGATGCAGCGATCGAACATACAAATGATGATAAGATCACAGCATATCAAGCTCAAGGCTATGAACTAGTCTCTGATGAGTTGGCAAATGAAAGTGATCCGCATTTCAATGCTGAAGATGAAGCTCAAGTCTACACGGTTCATTTGAAACACGGGTCTAAAGTTGTCAAAGCCGATCCAGGTAATGTAAATAGCCAAAAAGAAGTCAAACGGATGATCATTGTGAATGCGCCAGATGGAACTAAGACAACTAAGGTCCAAACAGTTGTCTTTACCCGTGATGGCTCAAAAGATCTTGTAACTGGTAAAATTTCTTACCCAGATTGGGATGAAATTGCAACAAAAGTCTTTCCACAAGATGACGTACCACAATATTTAGGTTATACTTCAATAGTAGCTGGAAGAAAACAAACGACAATTGCTGCCAGAAACGTTCGGCCAACTGATGCTGACCAAGAGATCGAAGTCAGCTATGTTGCACGACCAAGTAAGCAAGTTATTACCTATCAAGACGAAAATGGCAACCAGATCAAGACCCAGGTCGTTACTGGTCATACGGATGAAACGGTAAAATTAGTGCCAGTTCTTCCTGATGGTTGGGAATTGACTGCTCCTGATAGCTTCCCTGAAAATGTGACATTTGCACCAGAAAAAAATCAAGTATTGGTCATCACAGTTAAGCGGATCACAATGACCGCCAGCGCTAAAACTGAAACGAGCGGTGAAAACACTGAGCTAGCTAAGCAAGAAGTTGTAAATGATACAACTGATGTCACAACTAATGAAAAAAATGAAGCAACACTTCCACAAATGGGTGAAAACGATAGTGAAGCTTTAGCAGTTAGCTTATTAGGTTTAGTAACAGCAGCCTTTTCTTTGTTTTATTTTGGCAAAGAGAGAAAAAAGACTGATAACTAAAAAGAAATGATCAAGGGATAGAAGTCTTTTTAGTTAGCTATCGAGGGGACCACCTTAGATGATCTAGTCACCTATAGTGGTCTCTTTTAGTTTTAGGGGTTGAATTAGAATTTTTAGAAATTTTTCTGACGGTATTGCCGTCAAGTACCAAAAAGTAGCGACTACTGCACAAACGACATTTGAATTTGTCGATCCGCGTGATCTAAAAACACCAGTTGCGATGTATTCGTACAAGACAAAAAAATTAGTAACAAGTGGGATTTTGGTCGCTGATGAAGTTCAAGAATTTGAACAGGTCAAGATGTTAGTTGGGCATATGTATCATCGAACAAAGCGTAAATTTAAGGTGATCGATCCGTATCGCAAGGGACCTTTAGCAAAAGAAAGTTTGGAAATACGTGATGATCGGGGCAATGTGTTGGGAGAAATACCTTGTCAAAGAATTCCACACGGTCATGTGCTCGTGATCCCAACGATCTTTTCCAAAAACGATGAGCACTATACTTTAAATGAGGTCACGACCTTATTAAGAGACGATCAAGAAAAAACGATCGCCGAATACGAACTAGCTGAAGTCACTGAATCGTTGAATAAGACAACGTTGACGACGCACTTTGTGACTACAGCTGGCCAGCAGCTTTGCCGAGCAGATAAACAGACGATCACCTGGAAGACGCTCAAGTACCGAGACGTTAAAACCAATCGTTCTTGGAGTGGTTCAAGTATTCCAGAAGAATCAAATTATTTAGCGGTCAAAAGTCCTTTGATCATGGGATATGTAGCGCAAACGGCGGGGTTAGGACCAGCTAGCTTGAAAGCTAAAGAACAACAGATCGTCTATCAAAAATTAGGTAAGATCATTGCGATCGATAATGGTGGTAATATTTTAGGTACCAAAAAATATTGCAACGATCGCACCGATCCTACACGGGCTGCTGCGACCTTTTTACCATATATCAAAGGTTATCATCGTGCGATCAAAGCTGAAGCGATCTTGCCTAGTGATCCAAGTTGTGATATTTTTATTAAATATCTGGCCAATTGATAAAGTAAACAAGCGCGTTTGACAATGCAGTCAGCGCGATATGAATAAAGAGGAGGCTGTGACATAAGTCTTCAAAAAACGGTCGTAAATGGACTTTAAAAATTGTT
>OFFK01000425.1_pt1 | contig 37469 bp, 42 predicted proteins | sample 1521361 | NCBI WGS metagenome assembly OFFK01 (sample SAMEA3504096, study PRJEB24116) | mouse gut metagenome | biome: mouse gut; feature: mouse-associated habitat; material: faeces | place: Denmark | collected 2011 | reverse complement strand
GGCTGTTTGCGGCCTTTTTATTTTTCGACAATATTCCCCATAATTCCCTATCAAATTCCAGGGAATTATGGGGAATATTGTCGAATGGCTGTGCTAATTTCCGATGTTTTTATAGAAAAATATCAGCTTATGGGGAAAAAGGTTGCTTTGTTAAGAATTTGCAATGTGGTGCTCACGATGCCGCCTGTGCTTTCATCCGTTGGCTTGAACCAATAGGTAAAAGCAATTTTCCCCGAGTACCACCTAGAACAGATCTTCTCTATACCAGGCTGTCCGCCATGATCCGCGCTCCTCCGCTTCTGAAATTTGGACTCAAATTCCCCTGCCAAATTTCAGAAGAAAGCGAGGAGACTATCTTGCATACAAGATATTTTCGCAAAAAGGACCCGTTTTGTAAACCGGAGACAATCGAATGGATCGAGATGAGCGGTGGAGAGTATTACCGCTTTGTGACAGACCCGAAAAATAAAGGCAGATGCTTCATTGACATGGGAGATGTGGTGCTGGAGTGTACGAAAGCGGAGTACAAGCGGTACAAAGCGGAAGATGATCACAGCAGCTACATACTGGAACAGCAAGAGGGCTGGTCTACTGTATCTCTTAGCATCCTGGAGGAACAGGAATTTGCCAGTGGTGAGAAAGCAATCGTGGATACGAATCCATGTATAGAGGAAGTCGTCACTCAAAGGCTCCTGTTACAAGAGATGCAAAAAGTTCTTCGCCAACTGTCCATGGAAGATTACTTGCTCATATATGAGCTGTATCTTGCGAACCCCAGAAAAACTGTACGCCAATTGAGCGCTGAAAATCATGTTCCTGTTATGACATTGCAAAACAGGAAACTCCGTATTATCGGGTCTCTGAAAAAATTTCTCCGAATTTGAAAAATAATCTGGTACAAACCGGAAAAAAGTTCGCAATAGATAAAGTGTAGGGAAAAAAACAGCTCCCACACAATGCACCTTGAAAAACACCGCCGTTCGGCGGTCATATCCGGCAACTGGATAACATCAGCGGACGAGCCTTGGATAAAGGAAAAGCGATACGGAGGACGCGCCAAGACCACCTGTAGAAACGGGGAGTCGGAGAGGGGGGATCAGATCCTCCCTAAAGGTTTCTATCAAGGGCCTGAAGTGTAAGGTGCCCAGCGGTTCCCGTCCATCCCAAAGCAGCCGTGGCGGGCTGCATTGCAACGCCCTCGTCCGCCTATAATGGTACCCCTGCCCAGCCACAGTCTCAAACAATGGGGGCAGCTCGGAGAGATCCTCGGAGGGGTGAGATTCCCGGAGTGCGGAGCCAACCGCAGTTCAGTTCTGCCGCCCAAGCCTGGGGGAGTAGTGTCGAATACAGGTAGCAAGTGTAACAAGACTTTTAAAAAGTCCAAATTTCAGAAACGGAGGGAGCCGTTCCATCAACAGGGACTAGCGCTATCTTTGTACCCTTTTGGGACGGCTCCCCCTTGTTTCTATTGCAGAGGAATGAACATGAACTTACGACAGATCCGGCGCGGCGATACCTACTATGCCGATCTCGCCCCGGTCATCGGTTCAGAGCAGGGAGGAAACCGGCCTGTTCTGGTGATCCAGAACGATATTGGGAACCGGTACAGTCCCACGATCATTGCAGCTATTATTACCGGACAAATCAAGAGCAAATATTTGCCCACCCATGTGCTGCTGACCGCCCCTGACTGCAGCCTTCCGCAAAATTCCATGGTCATGCTGGAACAACTCCGTACCTTGGATAAGCTCCGGCTGCATCATTATATAGGAAGTCTCAGCAAACGGAAAATGGACGAAATCGACGCAGCGTTAGAAATCAGTATCGGACTTGCAGAATTGGCAGAGAGAAACAGCGTACATGATACATAAAACGAAACGAAAGGGATCATCCATATGACGAAAACAGAACTCACAGATAATCTTACCTTCCTCTCTGCTCTGAAGCAGCTGGAGTATCTGGCCTCTAACGGCATCCTGACGGGACCCGATGCGGCGCGGGTTCGGAAAGAACTGGAACGCAAGCTCCGCCCCACGCTGATCCTGGCCTGAAAAGCGGTCGCCGGCATATACATTTTGCTTGGTTTTGGAGCGCGATCCTTGTCCAATATAGTGAATAGCTATTGACGCCGGCTTGTGGTATTGTCGGTTCGAGGAGGTTAAAATCGATATGAAACAGACCAACACAGTATCACCCCCGGCTCCGAGGGTCACAGTCATCGACCCCCGTATACCGGAAAAGGCCAGACTCCGGGTAGCGGCCTACACCCGCGTCAGCAGCGACTCCGATGATCAGCTCAATTCCTATATCGCCCAGGTCGATCACTACACCAAATTTATCTCCTCCCGTGAGGACTGGGAACTGGTCGACATTTACGCCGATGAAGGCATCAGCGGTCTGGATGCGAAGAATCGTGACGACTTCAACCGGATGCTGGCGGACTGCCGGGCCGGGAAGATCGACCGGATACTGGTCAAATCCATGTCGCGCTTCGCCCGGAATACCAAGGATCATATCCAGTACATCCGAGAACTGCTCCGGCTGGGGATCTCCGTCCGCTTCGAGAAGGAGAACATCGACACGGGCAAAATGACCTCGGAACAGGTGGCGCAGATCTACGGCGCTTTCGCCCAGATGGAGTCCACCAACCACTCCAGCACGATGCGTATCAGCGTCCAGATGCGGATGCAGAAAGGCATCTTTACCCCGCCCAGCGCCCCGTATGGCTACCGGCTGGTCAACCGGAATCTGGAGGTCATCCCTGCGGAGGCTGCGGTAGTCCGGCAAATCTATGCATCCTACCTAAGCGGACAGGGCTTCGCAGACATTGCCTGCAGTCTGAACCGTTCCGAAGTCGAGCGGGGACGCATGGGCAGAACATGGCACCCCCGCACGATCCAGTACATTCTGACCAACGTCTCCTACACCGGCGATATGATCTGGCAGAAGACCTTCGCCACCTCCACCATCCCCTTCCGTCAGATCGAAAACCGGGGGCAGAAACCAAAATATTTTGTGGAGGACTGCCAGCAGCCTATTGTCAGCAAAGAGGATTTTCAACGGGTACAGAATCTGATGGCTCTGCGTCAGGAGCGGTTTTCCGGCGCCGCGACCAAGCCAGAAGCGTCCGTCTACAGCAAGCGCGTTGTCTGCGGGGCGTGCGGTTCTGTTTGCCGGAGGAAAGTCACCAACGGGAAGGTTTATTGGGTATGCAACCGGCATGACACAGCCAAAGCCGCCTGCCCGGTGCCGCAGGTTCCCGAGGGAGAGATCACGGCGGCGATCCTTCGGCTGTACCACAAGCTGCGGCTGGAGGACGGTATGCAGCTTCTGCGGACCGTCCTGTCCCAGCTTCAGGAGCTGCGTGAACTGGAGCTCCGCTCCAACAGAAAAATCAACGATATTGACAAAGAAATTGCAAAAGTATCAGAGCAGAATCTCGTACTTGTCCGACTGAAGTCGAAAGGGTACGTTGATCCTGCTCTGTACTTATCTCAGGCAAATGAGATCGACCGGAAGCTGAAAGAGCTGCGCCGTCTCCGCCGGAACATTCTGGAATCCGCCGGTGAAGACGGCCAGATCCAGGCTACACAAATCATGCTGGAGTATCTGGAGGATGCTCCCGAGCAATGCGGCGCAGTTGACGCAGAGGTATTTGAATCTCTGATCGACAGGATATCGGTGGCCTCTGTCACAGAGATCAAAGTCAGGCTTCAGAATGGTCTGGAGCTTACAGAACATATAGAGAGGGCGGTGCGGTAGAGATGGCATGGCAGAGAAAGATCCCATTCGGGTATATGATGGAAAACGGAATACCTACCCGCTGTGAGGTGGAGGCTACAGCGGTGCAGGCCATATATGCCATGTATAGAAGCGGCAGCAGCTACAACCAGATCGCCTCAGAAATGGAGCGGCGGGGCGTCCCCTACCACGCCCACACGCCCCAATGGAACAAGCACATGGTCAAGCGCATTCTGGAGAATTCCCGCTATCTTGGGAAAGATGGATTCCCCCGGCTGATCTCCGACGAGGATCACCGCGCCGTTGACCGCCAGCGGGCCGGTAAGACCGGTTATGTTCCCTGCCCGGCCAGCATCCCGCCCATTCGAAAAAAGGCCGTGTGCGGCCTGTGCGGAGCTCCCATGCACCGGGACACCAAAAGCCGCCGGCCCCGGTGGATCTGCCAGAACCCTGACTGTGGACACCACAGCTATATCACAGATGAGTCGTTGCAAAAGGAGGTAGAAGCACATCTTCGACAGTTGGCGCGGGAACCTCAGCGACTGGATCACACGCCGAAGTTGAAGGCTGCCGCGCCATCAGCGGACACCCTTCGCATTCAGAACGAGCTTACCCACGCCCTCAACCGTGGGGAGACGGATACAGCGTACATGAAAGCGATGATATTCGCCGCCGCCGCGGAGAGATACAACGACCTTCCGGATCCTGTGCCGCACTACCGCCTGGAGCGGCTCCGGCAGCGGTTGGAACTGCGGCCCCCCGATGAAAACGATCTGCGGGAATTGTTTGGATCCTTGGTGCAGAAAGTTCTTATCGAAGCCGGCTCCGCTGTGCTTCGGCTGACGGACGGAACCATACTCGGAAAAATCGATGGAGAGGAGCGTACAGCATGAATACACAAGCATTACCCCAGAGAAAAGTCAGGATGATCCCTGCCGACCCCCAGATGGCAGAAAAGGATATCCGAAAAAAACACCTGCGCGTCGCTCCCTACTGCCGGGTCAGTACAGGTAAGGAGGAGCAGCTCTCCAGCTATGAGGCGCAGATCGAATACTATACGGCCAAGATCGCCGCCAACCCGGAGTGGACCATGGTCCGGATGTTTGCTGACGAGGGTATTTCCGGCACATCCACCAAGAAACGGAAGGAGTTCCGGAAGATGATCCAAGCCTGCGAAAGCGGGAAGATCGACCTGGTCATCACAAAATCGGTGTCACGCTTCTGCCGCAATACGTTGGACGGATTGAGCTATGTCCGCCGCCTGAAGAATCACGGCGTGGGGGTGTTCTTCGAGAAGGAAAATGTCAACACGCTCTACATGGACAACGAGATGATCCTCACCTTCATGATGAGTCAGGCCCAGTCCGAGAGCGAATCCCTCAGCGGCAACGTCAAATGGGGGCATCGCAAGAACTTCAGGGACGGCAAGGTCTATTACAACTACGCCAGCTTCCTTGGATACCGGAGAGGGCCGGACGGCCTGCCAGAGATTGATCCGGAGGAAGCGGCCATCGTGCGGAGAATATTTGCCCGCTACCTGATGGGGCAGAGCATCCACCAGATCGCCCGCGACTTGATGAACGATGGGATCAGGACCGCCCAAGGGCGCGAAAAATGGAACGACAGCGTTATTCAGAATATGCTTCGAAATGAAAAGTACATTGGCGACGCTCTGCTCCAGAAGACATACATCGCCGACCTGTTCAACCGGCAGGTGAAGAAGAACAACGGCGAATTACCCATGTATTATGTGGAGGACTGCCATCCGGCTATCATAGACAGGGAAACCTATCAAAAGGTACAGGAGGAGATCGCCCGCCGCTCCAGCCTTCGGAAGACCGCCGCCAGGACAAAGACCGAGCTGGGTAAATTCAGTGGGAAATATGTGTTGACGGAGATGCTGGTCTGGGGCGAGTGCGGCAGTCCCTACCGCCGGGTGATCTGGACGCAGAAGGGCGTGAAGCGGGTGGTCTGGCGGTGCGGCAGCCGGCTGGATCACGGCAAGCGGATCTGTAAGAAGTCCCCTACCCTGGACGAAAGCAAGATCCACAGCGCGGTGGTTTCGGCAATGAACGAGCTGTTCAATGCCCAGGCGGCAAAGCAGGCGCTGGCAAATTGCATCACCGCCGTTCTCGCCGGCGAAATGGACGAGCTGACACTGCCCGCTGTGGACGCGCAGATCCAGCAGATGCAGGAACGTCAGATGGAATTGTTCCAAATGGCTGTGGGCGCTGGTCCTGACTGTGTCGATTATGATGAGGAGATCCAGCGGGTGAGCGCCGCCAAGACACAGCTTATGGCAAAGAAAGCGGAGCTGGAACGGGAACAGCGTACCTCCGGAGAATTCGATCAGCGAATGGATCAGATTACTGCATTACTGAACGAAGCGGACTGCTCAATCACGGACTTCGATGAGGTGACGGTCCGGCAGATTGTCAGCAACATCAAGGTTATGGATAAGGACAGGCTGCTCATCCGGTTCAAGGATGGAACGGAGATCGAACAAGCAATGTAGTCCGGAAAAGCAATAGGCCGCAGCCGCTGTTGCGGCCTATTGCTTTTCCGGATGAGAAAGATTGACAGGCAAAAACTCACAAACTGCCTTTTTAGTTCGCAGTCAAAAGGGCGAGAGCCAGGAGCACCACGGCATCGACCACGGGGACGGTTACTGTGTCGTTGCCATTCCGGGTGATAAGCTCTGTATAAGCCCCTGGAACAGATGCGGCCAAAGCAAACAGCATGCATTGATGCCAAGGCATCGCAGTCAGCACCAGCATAGCCGCCGTTCCTATCACCTTGGACATAAGCACCATAGCCCCGGTTCCCTCCCATGTCTTCCTGGGGCCGGCCAGCGGCAGCGCCACATGGTGCTTTCCAAACCGGTGACCCACCAGCGCGGCGGCTCCATCTCCAGTCCCCCACATGAGGATAGGCTCCCGTTTCTTCGGAAAAGGGCGGACAGAGTACGATCAGGATGGGAACCATGACGGTGGCTGCCGGCAGTCCCACCAGTCCCGTCCGCACCCCAGCCAGCAGGGTTGCGGTGATGTACCAGAATATCTCCGCCATTTTTGTGCCTCTCCTTGTTTCCAAGCTGCATCTATGGTATCATGGAAAAATCATGTCCAGTACGGAGGGATGCCGGATGAAGAAAAAGTACATAGCCGCCCTGACGGCAGGCACGGCGGCGGGGATCTGGTGCGCCTGCCGCGACAAGAAATATCCCGTCTGCCGGGAGCTGCGGTTTGTGAACAAGCTGGCCGTCCCCGGCTGGGCAATCAGCCTGAGTACGGCGAAACTCTCCAACCAGATGCTGGATCGAATGCCGCTGCCCGCCCCGCCGCAAGATGTAGCGCGTGGGAGCATCCAAATCTTATCCGAGGATGGTGTACCGCTTCGGCTGACCGTCTACCAGCCGCAGGCCATTGATCAGGCTGCTCCCTGTTTGGTCTATTTCCACGGCGGAGGCTTCTGCGTGCGGGATGCCGGATACATCCACCGCTTTGCCGCGCAGTATGCACAGGAAGCGCAGTGCAAGGTGGTGTTCGTTCACTACCGCACGGCGGATGAAGCGCCATTCCCCGTGCCGTTTCAAGACTGCTATGCCGCCCTCCGCTGGGTGTGGGAGCATAGCGATGAACTGGGAATAAACCGGGAACGCATTGCCGTAGGCGGAGACAGTGCGGGAGGCGCACTAGCCGCCGCCTGTGCCCTGCGGGCGCGGAATGAGGGGAAAATGCGAGTGTGTTTCCAGCTATTGGTCTATCCGGTGACGGACAGCAGGATGGAGACGGACTCTATGAAGAAATTCACGGACAGTCCGATGTGGAACGCATATCTGAACCACAGGATGTGGGAACTGTATCTCCGGGACGGAGATCACGGGATGCCGCAGTATGCCGCGCCCATGCTGGCCAGCAGTTTTGTAGGGCTCCCGCCCGCTTATGTAGAGGTGGCGGAATTTGACTGCCTGCATGACGAGGGGATCGCATACGCCCAGGCGTTGTCAGCGGAGGGAGTGCCGGTGCAGCTGGAGGATATGAAGGGTACCTTCCACGGATTTGACTCCTTTTGGAAAGCGGATATTTCCCGCACCGCAGTCAAAAAGCGGATCGAGGCGCTGCGGCGAGGATTAAGAATTGCCAACAAATTTGAAAATCAATAAAGGGAAAGGTGCAAAATGTTATGAAAATGGCTGTTATTTACCACTCTGTTACAAACAACACAAAAAATATGGGCGAGCAGATCGTAAAGGGTATGAATTCTGTCGATGGCGTCGAAGCAAAGAGCTTTCCCATCGAAGATGTAGACGTCGAGTTTGTGAAAGAGGCGAAGTGCGTGGTGTTTGGGTCCCCCATCTATGCGGCGCATATTACCGGGCAGATGATGAACTATCTGCTGGCGGAGGCGGGCAAGCTTGGGCTGGCCGGGAAGCTGGCCGGCGCGTACACAACTGCTCAGTATGTCCATGGCGGCGCGGAGCTGGGGATTCGGGAAATGCTGGATCACTGCATGGTGATGGGAGCGCTTACCTACTCAGGCGGATCGTCCTGCGGCAAGCCGGTCATTCACCTTGGCCCGGTGGGGATCGACAACACGCTGGACATTAATGAATTCTCAGAAAATTTTGTGATCTATGGAACGCGAATGGCAACAAAAGCCATGGAACTCTTTTCGTAATTTTGCCCGTCCATTGCCAACGGAATCGTAAATGTTCCAAGCTCAAGACGGCTTGTATTTGCAAAACCATTGTGGCGCAACGGTTTTGCAAAAATATCGTTTTTATAGCACAGATGCACCCGAAATCCCTGTAACCGCAGTGGTTACAGGGATTTTTCCTGTTTGTTGGAAGATGTTTTCCCTTAATTTTCCCTTATGGCGTTTTTTCACTTGTTTTCCCTTATCCAGCAGCAACGCCCCGGATAAAGTTCTCCATCCGCTGTGCGCTTTCCCGCTTCATCTGATCGGTGACATGACCGTAGACATCCAGTGTAAAGGCGGCGGTGGCATGGCCCAGGTTGCCCTGCACCGTTTTGATGTCGTCCCCGCTTTTTATCGCTGCCACGGCATAAGAATGGCGCAGGTCATGGAAGCGGGTATCTGAACAGCCAATCGAGGCGGCGACCTTCTTAAACGCCTTATATACCACATGGGGCATGAGATGTCTGCCCATTTCGTTGGTGAACACAAGGCCGCTATCCTCCCAGGCGGAGCCAATCGCTAGTTTCCATTCCGCCTGCCGTCTCCGCTGGGTCTGTAACAGCTCCATCACAAAGGGGGCTGGGGTGATTGTCCTGCCCTTGCCGTTCTTCGGCGTGAGAAGCCGGTATTCTCCTGTGCTGTCCGTGGCCTTTTGGAGCTGTCTGCGAATAGAGATGGTTCCCCGGTCAAAGTCTACGCAGTCCCAGGCAAGGCCAAGGACTTCCCCTTGACGCATTCCGGTGAACAGCGTGACCAGAAAGACCAATTCAAAGCGGTGGCCTTTTATGGCCTCCATAAAGCGGGTAATGGCATCCTCGTCCAGCGGGTTCAGTTCCTTGCGTACCACCTTGGGCAAGGTGCATTTGTCAGCGGGATTGGATTGCAGATAGCCCAGCGCGACAGCCTGTCCCATAACCTTGTGCAGCACACCATGAACAATCTTGATGGACTTTGGAGACAGTCCGGGTTTGCCGTCCTTCTCTTCCCCCAGGCCGTTGTAAAACCGTTGTATCGTATGCGGATTTAGGGTATCCAGACGGATAGCTCCCAACTCGGGGCGAATATGGTTTTTAATCTGACAGAGATAGGACTCAACTGTCCGGGGCTTCACGCCGCCCAGGTAGTCAGCCGTCCAGATGTCCAACCATTGCCCCACGGTCATTTTGTTGGGGGCGGTGTAGGTGCCAGCGTCAATAGCGGCGGTGGCTTTCCGTAATTTCTCCGCTACCTCACTCTTTTTCTTGCCGGTGATGGAGCGTTGAATCTGCTTTCCAGTGCTGGGGTCATAGCCCTCGGTGTAGCGGCCCTCCCAATAGATATATTTTTTGCCATTTCGGATAACGGTTTTCTTATGGACGGCTCCGCTGCCGTTGGCGTTGCGACTTCTTTTTTCTTTCGTGCGTGGCATATTTATATCCTCCTTTTCGCCGCCACGCAGATGCACTATGGGTATATAGTACATCATGCGTGGCGGCAGGTCAATAGGTTTTAGGCGGTTAGATAGACTTCCAACGCATCCTTCGGGATTTTGTACTGCCTCCCGATACGGACGCTTCGGATACTGCTGCTTCTGACAAGCTGGTAGGCGTTGTTAAGCCCAATTCCCAGCACGTCGGCAAGCTGCTCCACCGAGAGGACGAGGGGGAGCTGTTCAATATTGGTGTACTTTTTGTTCTCCATGACTTCCTCCTTAGTTTGCGCCATCCGGCAGGATGCAGGACTTGAATATGGTTGCGCTGGCATCCCTGCCGCTGCTGTCGTTGAGCATAAACAGGCCCTTGGCGTTCTTGGGGATGAGTTCGGCGGCGGCGGTGCTGTCAATGATGATGGACGAGAGGATACTGTCCGCCCTGCCGCACACACGGTAGTCGATGTTGGAGCGCACCTGGGCAGGCATGACGTTCGCGTCCGGCCTCTGTGTCGCCAGAATGAGGTGGAGGCCGAAGCTGCGCCCCTGACAGGCCAGGAGAGAGAGGGCCGCGCTGGCCTTGTCGATCTTCTCCTTCTGCTCCTTGCTCTGCCCGGTCTTGTCCAGCATCATGGCAATCTCGTCACAAGCAAACGCCCAGCGGTGGAGCTTTGTTTCGGTAAACATGGCGTTGTACTCGTCAATGTTGGAGCAGTTGGAATCCCGCAAAAGCGTCTTGCGGCGGTCCAGCTCATTCTCCCATTCAGCCAGAGTTTTCAGCGTTGTGTCCATATCATAGCTCATGCAGCAGTTCTCCCGGAACCACGATTTGAAGTCCACGCCGCCTTTGAAGTCAGCGATATACACCCTTGCTCCCTTATCAATGGCCTGCCGGAGCAGCACCTTGAGCAGTACTGTCTTGCCTGAACCTGTTACGCCGCCCAGGAGAATATGGGCATTGGTTCTCAGGTCCACGGTCACAGGACCGAGCTGACTTTCTCCCAGCGTCAGGACAAAGTTCTCCAGAGAGACATTGCGGTCATACCACACGATACGCTCAGGCCACTTTGTCGCAGGCGGGGCGAGAGACAGTGTAACAGTTTGATTGTCCTCTCCATAGCTGATGTCAGCAATAGAGCCATTCAATGCGGATTGGATTTTATCGGCGCAGTCCAGCCATGCAGAAACCGGGATGCCGCAGGTGTAGAAGGTGTAATCTCTGACTTTTGGATTGCCGGGATTTACGGTGACGGACAGCAGCGTGGGCGGCTCTCCGACGGCGTTGACCAGCCCAATACGGAGCAGATTGTCCTGCACCTGTCCAGCCTGCCAGGGCCCTCCCCAGGCCCATAGGAGGGCCAGGGAGAGGGCCGCTGTCAGGAGCAGCAGCACAATCACCGTCAGAGCGTCCAGCACCGGAGCAAGCGGCGTATCCGGACCATAACCCATCATGGGATGCCGGGTCAGCCAGATAATGCCCGCCATAATCCAGAGACTTGCCAGAATTATCAGCTTTGCCCGGCTGTTGCGGACTGCGCCGATGCCTCGCCGTATGCGCCGGAAGGTCTGAACCGTCTGGGTCTGCCGTGCCAATTCCTGGCGTTTATCAAAATTGCTGTACATAAGCAAATCACTCCATTTCCTGTAATAATTTATGTTTCCTCTGGTTGCAGAGGCGGAAATTCTTCCGTTATGATACAAAGTCCGTCATCGAAGCTCTCGTAGATTTTGGCTTCATATTGGACGTTAGTTTTCAATTTTTCAGGGTCTCGAAATTCGTCATAGCGTATCGGGTCCAGTGGGATTATCTCCGGATGCTTGACCAAATTCCGGCTGGATAAATACCATTTGCCGAAGATTTTTTCCTCGGTTTTGGTGACTTACTTCACGACATAGTTGACAGCACGCTCATAATTCTGGTCCAGGGGCACGCAGGTGGAGTATCCCCACGTCCAGGAGGTCATATTGTAAATGGGCCTGCCGCTCCTGTCGGAGAGAGGTCTACCCGCTTTGCTGCGTGCTCGGGTGATTGGCACCTCTCCCAGAATACAAAGGCCGTGCATGTGGATGGCACGAATATCCTCGCCTTCCTTTAAGGTGTGGTATTCGGGAACCAACACATAGGCGAAGCCCTTGCGCTTGACGGCGTTGTTGAGGAAATTACGGACCTTGGGGTAAATGGTTTCCGGGTCATAGCGGTCTATCAATGCGCCGTCCAGCGTCCAGGTGAAAAAATACTCGAACTGGTTGCAGAGGGCAATATCCCTTACCCGCGCCGCCGCTCTCCGCTGACTTTCTTCTTTGGCTCTGTCCGGGTCCTCCGCCATTCCAGGAGGCGAGACATCGTAGCCGCGCGGCTGGCTGAGGCCGGGGATGTATTGGAAAATTGGCTTGCTGGCAACTTGAACAACGGCTTTGCCGGGGTAGGATTTGATGCGTGCGTTGGTGTAAACAGCAGGGGTTGTGTTCTCTGTCAAAGGATGAAATCCCCCTTTCCTGTAGGGTGGGTGACTTCAATTTGTTGTCTTATCGAGTAGCCCCCTCCCCTCCGGGGAGGGGGAACCAGACGGGTTCGCTACTTAATGACCGTGATGATGTCGGGCTTGCCGAAGCGATTGAAGGAGACGTTCACCTCATCCCCTACGTGGGGCTTGTACCCGCTCCGAGCAAGCTTGGCGTCCGTCATGTAGTACCGCTCACAGGCTGAGCCGTCGGCGTCCTCGCCGGTAATGGGGTAGCTGAGGTAGAGGTTATAGCCAGTAATGGGAGCTCCCTCCTTGGACATAAAGTCCGCTCTTTTGAATCCGATTACTTTCATAGTTATCAAGTCCTTTCATCATAAGATTTTTATTGGGATGGGGTGTAGTCGCACCCCGCCGCCCTTTGCGCATCAGCTCGCCAGGTTGGCTGCTGGGAAACTCTACGCGGTTCCAGCCCCGCATAAACATACGCGAAACACAAAACAGAATATCAGAAGACGTTTTTCGGGAAAACAAAGGGAAAAACTGAGTAAAAGGAACAATATTCAATTTTCAAGGTGCTTGACGGACAACAAAAAAGGCAAATCAGGATACGGAATCACCAAGCTATACTACTCCCACTGAGTACTACAGCCTAAATTCCGTATTCTGATTTGCCTTTTCATCCGTCCCTTTTATAAATATCCAGCGAAACAAGTTGTCCACTTGCTCCCTGCATTTATCAGTATACCAGCCTAAAAGCATTCCTGCAAGATGGGATTTCGACGAAATATCGGTTGTTTTAGGGCTGAAAAATTCTGAAATTTCGGCGAAATATTCTTGATATTTTTTGTGTACGCATATAGGTTGCAAGATTATCAAATTTTTATAAAAACAAGGCGCATTTGCCGTCAAAAAGTTATGACCAAATATCCGGCTATAAATGGTGCTGAAACAGCACGGAGGGGGTAGCACAGCCTCCACAGACTGTCAAGGCCGAAAAAATATCTCTCTGGTTTCCGTAAGGGCCAGAGAGATATTTTTTCGCGAGTGGGCCGTTGGCCCAGCCTTGACTGTCCGCTCCGCCTGCGCTGGTGGGGGGCAACGAAGCTCGCCCGCGAGCTTCGCTCCGCTCAATATTTATTATGGGAGGCGTTGACGCTATGAAAGAGACTATCAAGACCAGCAGGACGGCCGGATATATGGAAAAGATTTTCCGTGCCCTGAACAGCCGCTATTTTGACAGCCAGCTAGAGGAGCCAGTTATTACCATCCAATCCACGCCCAGGGCCTACGGGCATGTTACCGTTGCTAAAGCGTGGGCCCGTGCGGACGGGGAACGCCGCCACGAGTTGAACATCGGAGCGGGGACGCTGGACAGGCCAATCGAAAACGTGGTTGCCACCGTCCTGCATGAGATGGTACACCTCTACCATTTGCAAAACGGAATCAAGGATTGCAGCCGGAACGGGACGTACCACAATAAGACCTTTCGGGATGCAGCTCAGGCGCGGGACCTGGAAATCAGCTATGACAAGCGCATCGGATGGAGTGTTACCGAACCTTCGGACGCGCTGGTGGAGTTCATCATCGAGCAGGGCTGGGAAGACGTACACATGAGCCGAACGGAAGGGTTCTCGGCAAGAGGTATTGGAACTCCTGGAAAGTCAGGGGCCGGCACAGGAGGAACGCAGAGCGGCGGCGGGAGGGCATCAAGCACAAGAAAGCTGGTTTGCCCCAAGTGCGGACAGTCCGTCCGGGCCACCAAGGAGGTCAATATCCTCTGCGGAGATTGCATGGAGAAGATGGTAACAGCTGAATAGGATTTTGAAAGTGTGGGTTCAAAAATATCCCCCGCCCAGTTGGGCGGGGGCTTCTCCTATCCAAGAGAGTTTTTATTCTGTTTCGGAGGGGAGGGGGTAGCGGGTGTAGATGGCGATGGTGTTTTCATCAATGAATATACCGGGATCTCCCCACCCAATAGAACCTACTTTGCCACCCCCAACAGATTGTGTACAAGGATAGTTATGGTATGGGCTTGAAAATGCGCTTTTTACAGCAACATACCAATGCCCGGGATCATGAACCAAATCTCCTGGTTTTATCTGCCATGGGTCTGTTACCTTGCGATAAGGTGCATCTCCGAAAATATCGTCCCAGAAGGCGAACGCAAACTTGGCACATTCAGTTCCCGATCCAAGACCCGAAATATAGTACGACGGGTTGTACGGATCGTATTCGGAATAGTCCGTGTACGAGGTAAACCCAGCCTCCTTCGCCTTCTCCCCAGGCTCCTTCCCGTTCCTGTAATCCTCAATCAGAGCCAGCACATTCTCCTCGGTAACAGGCATACCGTTGGTCAGGGTAGCGGAGGGGGCTGCCTGGGGATTTTGTGTATCGCTGGGATTATCTGTTGTGCCGGGAGTTGTCGTGTCCGGGGTTGTGGTTCCAGAATTTTCGGGTGTCCCCGTACTCAGCACATTAACGGCCTTTTTCAAGCGGGTATAGATGACCGCTGTCTGTGCGCGGTTCAGCACTCCCTTGGGGGCGAAAGTTCCCTGAGCGTCAACACCAGCCAGCAGCTCCCAATAGTAGCACACGGCTACCGCTGTCCTGTAATTGTCGTCCACAGCGGCAATATCCGGAATCTTGTTTATAGTTGCCTGGATTTCGGTGTCGTTCGGAAGAACAACACTCTTGTCAACCATGACGCGGTACATCATCTCCGCCATCACTTCACGGGTGACTTCTGTATCACCGAGCCAGGAAGCAATCCCATTGAAAAGATTGTGCTCTTGGGCAACAGCGAAATTCTGGTTCGGCCAAGCTCCAGCAACCGGACAGTTCAGCACTTCTTCATTGTAAAAAGCGCGGGTCAGCACAGTAAAGAACTGATTCATGTTCAGCTTCCCGGAGGGACTGAACACCTTGTTCCCGTTCTCATCCGTTCCCGTCCCCATCATGACCCCGTCGTTATATGTCTCCAGGATGGAGTCATAGGCCCAAAAGTCGGGAAGGATATCGACGAAGGGGGAATTGGTGGCGTAGACGCGGGGGATGGCGACGAGGATGAGGGTGAAGACAGCGAATGCCGCTGCCAAAAGCTTGATGTGGATTTTGGATTTCATTAAGATACCTCCTAAATAATTTGATTCATACTCTGAAATACGAATCCCCTTGATGCTTTTAGGGGTCTCCCCCTAGAAAATCATGCGCATCAAGGGGAAGAAACCGCTCTGACCTGTTTGATACGATTAGCTGCGAAAGGTTTCTTGATGGGGGTATATGCAGAAAGAAAATTTTTTATAAATAATAAGAACGTATGCTCATTATACTGCGACAGAATTGGAAAGTCAAATATTAAACCTTTCCAGGGATGGAGATTATGGTAGAAATTTCACAGCAAGTGTGATATGCTGTTTTCTAAGGACGGGAAGCATCTGGAAACGGCGCTGTTTGCCTACAGGCTTACGTCTAACAATTTTACCAAAAGCAGCTGGAAGGGGCGTAATTTCTTGAGAGATATACTTGCTTATGGAGTCCTTGTCGTTGTAACCTTTTTTCTCCTAAAAAAATTGCCATGGGCAGCAGCCTCAATAATCCTAGGATTTCTCTACGGGACGAATCCATCAGTGGATAACCTTCTGTGGGTGAAGATATTCTTGGGTTCAGCTCTGATGGTAGGCGTTTCGGTTTTAGGTGGGATAATATCAAAAAGGGGATTTCTGTTTCTGAAGAATGGAAATCCATCAGAAAACATCAGTATTTCCAAACAAGAAGTGCTTATGTCTGCTATATGGCAAATTTCTGAATCGTATCTGTGTGTCTTTGCTATAACCTTGTTCTCAAAAGGATTGGAGTATTTTTTGTGGAATAGTAGCTTCGCACACGCTTTGGGATTCCCTATTGGCGGAGTAATTATTATGTACATAGTGGTTCGATTCCGCTCAAAGAGAAATTACGCTATCAATGATTCCTATTATGAGACAAAACGAAAGGCAATCCGTCAGCAACGAGAGGAAGCTCACCAGCAACAACTGAAAATTCAAGAGCAGCAAAGAGAAAAAGAAGCGGAAATATTAAGACAACAGCAAGCAAAAATTGCAGAGTACGATCAAAAAAGAATGGCATATGAAGAAAAATGCGCAAGAAACAGAGCTACCTTTACCAGGGTAGCTATTGACAAATATCAGCTGGGGGAGAGTCTTAGGACGATATTTGACGGGCAATATGGGGCTTATGATTTGGTAAGAGAGGCAGGGGAAAACGAAGCCCGGGCTTTTATCTGTGGCGATCTGTGCGTAGAGATTTTTCAAAAAGAAATTGATGCAATTAAGGTTGAGAATGATAGAAAAATTTCTACTATTGAGGAAATCTTACTTCATAGCGGGCTTTTTGAAGCTGTTTCGGATTCAGATGCAGGCGGAAGTGCTGCGCCGCATCTCATGATGCTATCGAAGACCAACGAACCCTTATCACTTGTTTCCAAGCCGCCTGTTGTTCGTTCTGCCCACTCTTTTCTGGAGCCATTATACGCCCAAGCAAGAGCCTTTACAGAGCTGAGGTATCAGGAACTTAATGCTCTGATTTCTTTTCGGATACAATATTATTTGGGGCAGTATCGTATTATTAAGGCTGGAATAGATGGAGAGGAGGCGGTCGAGAAGATATTAGAGCTGCATCAGGGGTCGTTTCTTGTTATCCATAACCTACGCTTAGAATTTCCTAATAATTCTGGTGGTATTGACAGTGTTGAAACCGACACTTTTGTAATGGCGCCGTATGGATTATTTGCTATTGAGACAAAGAACTATGGGGCGTCCGGAAAGTACGGACTCGTTGTGACTGGAGACGGAAACTGGTATAAGGAATACCCCTCCAGTTCTCCGGATAGGCCGGCAAGGCGGGAGCGGATGGAGAATCCCTTTGAACAAAACGACAGACATATTGCTTTTTTGGAGCGATTTATCAATGACCTGCTTGGGCGGGATATGATGAATTACGTTCATGTAAAAAATATCATTGTGTTGGCGAATGACAATGTTGAAATCAATAGTGATCCTGCCGCCAAGCAGACCTTGACTCGGGTGGGTAATCTCTACAATCAACTTACTCAGGATCCCACCCCTCGCTTCACCCTCGATGAACTCCATCGTATCGAGCAGGCTCTGACTGAAAGGAATTTGCCTCCCAAGAAATATCCGATGAATGACTATCGAGAGGAATTGAGAGGGATTGTTTCGGCGTACAAGAGGCTGCTTAACTTGCCAGCTGAGATATATGCTGTCGAGAATAAGGTATACCCACCAAACCGCAAACCTGTGTCCTAAGACTCTAGGCCCGGACGAAGTGGAAACTGAGGTGCATTTGGGTAGGAGAGCAGGGAATTTTTAAGCCGGACACTTGTAAGGAATTGGAATAAGCAATATGAAAAGAAGGACAGGAACTCACAAAAGAGCTCCTGTCCTTTATGGTGCAAAGCGCTTCGATCATGGCGGCTCACCTCCCGCAGTCCACCAGTCAAATCGACAGAGTCCGGCTGCAATTGACATTATTTTACATGGCAGAGGTAAAAAGCAACCACAAAACCTTCTCTATGATCGTTTCGGCCTTGCGGAGGGGCAGATAACGCAAAAGGTTTTGTGGTTGTTTTTCTATCCCCTGTAGACGTCGCCCTGGGGCTGAGGAATGTCGCGGGGGGTGAGCTGAGAAAAGACCTTTTTATAGACATAGTAAGATTCCTCCGGCATCTGAGGATTGGGGGCCTGCCTGCCGCGGACATCTGGTACATTCCGCTGTCGGATCTCCTCGCCAACATAAATGCTATTCGTCTGTATATGCATAATACCTGCATCCTTCCTCATCCAATCTCTCCGACACAAAAGACGGAGTATTTATATAGTATACTACACGTCGCACCTGTAGTCAATTCTATAGCTCGCTGGAAACCCCACCCGACAGGGAGGGACGACCGTCGGGCGGGGTAATTCATGCGACAAGGACCGGGGGAGATACCCCTTGTGAAGAGAATTTCCGAGAATATGATATTTTCTTGTAAAAATGCATAATATTAAACAGTGTCAAAACAGGTTGTAAAAGAAGGGACTAAATAGTTATGCACAATGCAATTGCTGTTTTAGCAGAGAAGCACCAAAGAATAGACGATCACGAAGGATTTGTTGTTTTCTCAGTAAAAGGAGGAGATTGATATGACAAGGAGTGAGTTCAGGCAGGCGGCTGGGGAAGCTGGAGTCAATCCCAATATTTATGGATTGATTATCGACGAGTGTATGTATTGCAAGGGATACAGCCGTGTCACTGGCGGAAAAGTTGTTGGGATTAAGTGGAATGAGGAATGGGTAACAAAAAAAGAAACCTATAGACCCTTTGCCCTGATAAACGGCCCAACTCACACCGCTCTCGGGAAGGTTCCATATGTTGTCCTGAAAAAAGGCAATCATACCTATGAGGTCGAAACGTGGAAAGTAATGGGGTATTTGAACGATTTGTTCAATAAATTCCTCATTGACATGGGGAAAGCTCAAGCCAAGGAGAAAAAGGAGGACAAACAGACTCCCAAGGCTGTTCAATAAAAAGAAAAGAGGTTCGCCCACAATCTGTATCCATACAGCCATGGAGACCATGCCTAGGAACTGCCAAAACCCTTCCGCCCAGCGTTGCTGGATGGAAGGGTTTTCTACGGAGGATATCATTTTTTCAAATTCCCCGTGCTTTTTTTTGATTCTTGTGGTATACTACCTTTAAATGCTGGAAACATTTCGCTTTTTCGCTGCTTGAGAGCAGAAAGGTTGTGACTTTTATATGTGCAAATTAAGTATTGATGAACTTCGCATCTCGAATTACAGAAAATTTTTAGAAGAGAATTTTAAGCTGAATCCTAGAATGAATGTGTTTGCTGGGAAAAATGGATCGGGAAAGACGACTGTGTTAGAGGCGGCCTGCGTTTCTTTGGGAGCATATTTGGCTGCCTATAAGAAATATGTTCCGAGCCGGTTCGTTTTTAACATCTCTAAAAGCGATGCCCATCTTAAACCTCTTGTGTCGGAGTCAGATGGGGTTATGACAACAGGCGGGATTCCTCAGTTTCCGTGCAAGATTGAGTGTTCTGCTATCTGGGAAAACGGTGAATCGCTTATTTCGTTCCAGCGGATTTTGGAAAAGGCAGAGGGAAGGACAAAATTTGATGGGTCTAATCCCATGCAGCCTGTTGTTGTGTCATGGGAATCTGCGATTGAGAAGGCCATACATGAAGATAAGAGTATAATTTTTCCGCTTGTCCTATATCTTAGCTCTGCTCGCCTGTGGAACGAGAGCAATTCTTCGTCTCGCATGGATGGAGTATATGGACGGACAGATGCCTATAACAGGTGTTTAGATAAGAAGCACGGTGTGGAATTCGCTTTTGAATACATTCAGATACTTCAATCTGTAGCTGCTGAGGAGCATGCCGGGAAAAAGTTCCCGGCATATGAGGCCATTCTTGATGCGGTGAACTATGCGTTAAAGGATGAACTTGCTCCAGATGAGCGCGTGATTTTCTCAACCCGGTATAGTAAAGACCTTGTTGCGTTGAGAACTAAAGAGGGAACGGTTGTTCCGTTTACCACCCTCAGTGATGGATATCGAAATGTTATTAAAATCGTTCTCGATATTGCGGCAAGAATGTGTATGCTCAATCCTTATTTGAAGGGGAACGCGCTCAAGGAGACACCTGGTGTCGTTGTTATTGATGAAATTGATTTAAGTCTGCACCCTACGTGGCAGCGACGGATTATTGGCATCCTGAAGGATTTATTCCCCCAAATTCAGTTTATCTGTGCAACGCATTCTCCCTTCATTATTCAGTCTTTGGAGGACGGCGAGCTGCATTCGCTTGACTCTGATTTGTTAGAAGAAGAGTACTCCGGGGAAAGTATTGAGGACATCGCTGAGGATATTATGGGTGTGGAAATGCCTCAATACAGCGAGAAGAAGAAAAGAATGTATGAAGCAGCAGAGGATTACTTTAAGGCACTAGATGATTGTCGTAGCGCAGAAGAGTTGGATGAGTTGCGCAAAACGATGGAAGAGTTAGAGGCGGAATACAGTGATAATCCCGCCTATCTTGCTTTAATCAGGCAACAAAATGCGGCTAAGGAGATAGAAATAAAGAGAAATGAGACCGATTAACAAGGGAGCTTCTCCATATAGAAGAATATCAAACTATTCAGAGGCACTTCCATATTTAGAGCAGCGAATTGGAGTGTATTGCTCCTATTGCGAGTTTCGAATTGACCATGTACCTGAAGTGGAGCATGTGTCATCCAAGTCTAAGGGCGGAGATGTGACCGCCTGGGACAATCTTCTTTTGGCTTGCAAATATTGCAATTCCAGAAAATCAAAAAAGACATCCGCTGATGATATAGAAGAGTATTTGTGGCCCGATACAGACAATACTGCCATCGCATTTTCTTATAAAAATGGCATTCCGGGAATTAACATGGAAATTGCGCTGCAAATAGATCCTAGCGGGAGGTTTTTGGCGAAAGCCAAAAATTTGTTTAACCTGGTAAAATTAGGACATAGGCCGACCCAGAAGGAGAAGGATCGCCGTTTTACCAGGCGGAATGAAGTGTATCGAATTGCGAGAGGCTCTTTGGAGACATGGGAGTCTATCTCCGATAAAGAAGATGTGCTGGCAACAAATTATCTTCAGCAAACGATTGAACTTGCTAAACAAGTAGGATTTTTCTCTATATGGATGATGGTTTTTCATGATTATCCAACCGTGCTCCAGGCTCTGCTCTTGGCTTTTCCAGGGACAGAGCGTACATATTTTGATGAAATGGGTCATCCAAAACTCGATTTGCCGCTTCCTTCGGACTTTCTACCAGAGGATAAATAAAGCGATGTACAGTCCCCTACAAGCTCCCATTCGTTGGGAGAGGGCAGGGGTGTTTGATGATTACGTTCAATCTTCCCTTTTATCTTTGAGCCGTTCACAATGCTTCTCGTTCAATTTCTCTCCTTTGCAGGAGAGAAGTTGGTTCTTATATCCAACTTCCGTATTTTGGACAACAACAGAGCATGAAAAAATTCTCTCCGAACGATTCCTTATTGAGGAAGGTTTGGGGAGAATTTATATTTTTTATTCCAGATGCATACTATTTGGCAAAGCTTTTTAAGCAGGGTGAACTACATATAAAAAGGAGATATTTGTGATGAAAGAATTTGAGGCATATACCTTGACCATCATGGGTTCCCGGCGTATTTATCTTAATTTAAATACGTTGGATGAGCTGAAAGAAGCAGTGTCTGAACACCTGACACCGGGCGAAATCCGAGAAGGAGTGCTGGAGCGGTTGACAACTTTCAGTATGTCCCGGCTTAACAAGGATCACTACGTTGAAAACAAATGGCGGCATTTCACTGCCTGTGCATATCCGAAGGAGGATGATTATGAGTAAGAGAACAATTCAGATGGTCAACCCAAAGGCGTTTATGAATATGCTGGATATGCCCCGAGGGTGTTTCCTGGCGAAAGACGGGGACAAATGGGTGGCATTGGATAACTCCACCTATAATTTCTGGGTGGAGGAATTCACCCAAAAGGATCAGGCTATCCGTTGGCTGCAGGGAGAAATTGAGGTCGGAGAGGTAGCAAAAGCCTGGGACTACATTGACTCCCCTGAAATGTTGGTAGAGGTGTCAGCCATGCAGGGGGTAAAATTAAACGGTGATGAAGCCGGGCTGGTGCTTGGTTATTTTGAAGGTCATGAGTATAGCCTGATGGCTGGTGACGGTGGCGCCACTATGCGCCACGATGATCAATACGACAACAATCACAGGGGTGATATACCGTATAGCATCAGGGATGCGATTGAGTTCTGCTGGGAGCAAAACGAAGATCTGGTAATGGGGGGTGGCATTCCAGTGGATGAATCCGGTAAGGAATATCTGGCCTCATTGCTGAGAGATAAGCAAATCATTGAACAACTGATGGAAAGGGTCTGACGCAGATTTAACTGAAGGCAAAGTAGCCTGTCCACAAACATGGAACAGGTTGTTGGGAAGTTTCTCGTCGGGCAAGGATGTTTTCCGTAGCAATCCCGTCGGAATGCAAGGAAAAGCGGCACAGCATGGCGGGAAAAAGACTGTCCGGGCAACGTTCAGTGGTTGTGAATGCAGGTTCTAACTACAGAACGTCCCTGTCGCACGACGGGGACGTTCTTTCCTCTAAAAGGGGTTTCTGAAGAAAGGAGAGCTTTATGGAAAATGAATTGATAGTACGGATGCTCAAGGAATTTGTGGTGGAATTGAATCAGAAATGGATTCATCCAGATATTTGCGAGAAGGGAGCTGTGGCGATTGAGGCATTGATGGCTCAGAACCAGCAGCTGAGGTCAGCCATACATGGGATATGCTCGGCATGTGAACATTACAACGCATTAACAGTGACTGTCCCTTGCCAGAATTGCCTTTGGTATTCAAATGGATGTGGACTGAAGGATAACTGGCAGCTTCGAGAAGAACTGTCTGCTCCCAATTCCACTCCCGACAAACCCCTCTCTCTGGAGATTTTGCGGGGAATGGGGGGAAAGCCGTACTGGCACGTAGGGCTGCGGCCCGAATCGGAGCCGCCCCACTGGGCAGTCTTGCCGGACAATATCGCAAAAAATATCCAGGACTACCACTATGGAGAACGCTGGCTGGCGTACCTCAGTGAGACAGAGAATGCTGAACATGGAAAGGGGGACACTGACAATGAAAATCAGGATGCTTGAAAACGTTCGCCCTGATCTGCCTCTTGCGAAACCCGGAACAATTCTGCGGGCTGGAGAGGAATACGAGGCGAAATCCAACAAGAACGGGGCTATATCTGGACTGTGCGCTAACGGTGAATATCTTGGGGTGCGTCCGGGTGAGTTCGTGTTTACGGAGGCCCCCAATTGGGTGCGCTCTATATGGGCGGAAGTACATCCGCAGGCTCTGTCGGGCCTGAAGGATGAACGCTCATCGACAGTCTGCGTCCCTACGGACATGGAAGTGATGCCCAGGGGTTGCCAAGAGTGTGCGCTCGGGAAGCCGTATGGGTGTGTTGGGGATGTGTATTGTAAGGTGCTGGGCGATTACTTTACTGGCAATCCGCCCTATCTCAGGATTCCTTGTAAGGAGCGTCCTGACGAATGCCCCCTTGTGGAGATGCGTAGTGACGATTCAGTTTCCATTTCTGCAAGAACAGAGATGGATTCGATTCCCGAGAATTGCGTGGAGTGCAAGCTTGGTGGCTGGAACTGTCGGGGAATGACAAAGTGCCGGATTCTTGACAAGTTCTTTAATGAGAACTTAGAGCCGCCCTATAAAAGCCGGACTGATGAATGCCCCCTTACAAAGAAGGAGCTTCCGAAGGGGAACTTTCTCGCCTATGCGGATCTGTGTAAGATGGACGGGGAGCCTATATGGGTTGTCTACCGTCCCGATGCGGATGGCGAACAATGCAAATTCTGGGCGCTGGTTTCTATCGATGAGGATGGCGAGGTTTACTTGAGGAATAGCCTGGGTGGATGTTCGAGCTATGAGGAGGCTGCACCGGATATTGAGGCAATTTACTCCAGAAAAGAAGCTGTCCAGCCTGATATGCCGTTGGGCTTGGATGTGCTGAGATCAATAGACCTGGGTTATGATATCTCTCATATGCGCCCAGTCTTTGTGAAGCTGAAAGAGACCGCATGGCCTGGGACTGGTGGCATGAGCGAAGGATATGCAGTCGTGGCTTTTGAAGCAGATGGCGAGGTCGCAAAGGTGTGGGCTGTCGGCTGTGAATGTGCGGTCGAGGTTCGGGCAGATGAGTATGGGGAATCCTGGGTGGCATATCGCCAGGAGCCGGGAAGAGAGGGAAAGGTATGATTACCAGAGAAGAAGCAATCCGGCACTTCGAATCATATGTGGACAATGAGTGCTACACGGATTTGTGTCAGGACGCCTGCCGAATGGCAATCTCCGCTATTCGTTCTCAAGATGGGGCGGCTCGGCTTGCGGCATATGAAAAACATGGTCTGGAACCGTGCGATTATGCAACTATGAAGGGTGCCATGGAGAACGAAAAAGAAGCGAGGAGTCAACTTTCGGAGGTTCTCGGTTACATCGGCGGCTTGAGCCTTGACCATCTGCGTGAACTGGTAAATGCAGAGAAGGAGGGGCGGTTGGCAATACTTCCTCCTGATGATAACCCCCTGACCGAGGAAGAACTCCGGAAGATGGATGGACAGCCTGTGCGGTGTGAGATAGTGGCAAAAGGAAATCCGCCTTTTTACGGCATTGTACATGGCAATGTGGTGACTGGGTATGTACCAGGAAAACAAACCCCAATCAGTCTGGAAATCAGCGAGAGAGGGGCGTTTGGGCTTGCCTGGGTTGCTTACCGCTGCAAAGAGATTGTCTTTCCACTCAATAAGCTCCTGACTTTGGAGGAGCTTCAAGAGATGAATGGCGAGCCAGTATGGGTTTGTTCTCCCTATGATCCTCAAAACGGTCGATATGGCGTTGTCTGGGTCAGCCCCAAATGGGAACTGGAGAATTGGTTCGTGGCTACAGTCAGTGAATCCACATACTTTGCCGCCTATGGAAAGGTTTGGGTAGCATATCGCAGAAGACCCGAAGTAGACAAGAAAAATGACTATTACTCTGAGTAAGAGTCATAAATTTTCCGAAAAAATGCCCTTCCATCCAGCATTAGCTGGGTAGAAGGGGTTCCTTCGGAGCCGGCAGAGAAGAAATAGAAGGGGGTACATATGAGACCTGTTGACACAAATGCAATCGGTGTTCCTCTGACATTGGGGGAGCTTCGCAAGATGGATGGGGAGCCTGTGTATATGGTACAGGACGTCCCTGGTAAAGATCCTGTGAATGAGTGGGGCCTCGTCAGTGTAGAGCTGGGGAGGGCCGCAAACGATGATTCTTGGCTACAATTTGAGGACTATGGAATTTGGCAGGCATATCGCCGTAGCCTGGGTTCCGCTGATATACTGACGTTGGATGAACTCAAGCAGATGCACAAGGAGCCGGTGTTTGTCGTATATGACCGCCCCTGCGTGGCTCCTGAGCTGGTGTGGGGTATCGTCAATGTCGATTTCGGACGGGTTGCGAGCAATCATTCCTACTTCCGGTTTGAAAATTACGGAGAGGTGTGGTGGGCTTTCCGCAACAAGCGTACAGACCTGAGCGCCATTCGTAAGCTCGCAGCAGATTACAATCGGCAGCATCCTGGCAATTCCCCTGACGGGCCTCTGTCTGTGTAGGAATTGCGGGGGATGAAAGGGAAGTGGGTTCGGCTCAAATGGGTGTGGCGCTCCAAACCTGCTCTCCGTGTCCAGGTTCATGATTTTTCGACGAACGCACTGTATTTTTTAACCGAGGATGGGATTATGGACAGCAGGGCGCTTTCTAACTATGGGAAGACCTAGATTGCCTATTCCGAAGCAAGGAGGTCAAGATGAAAGGTGTTGCAATGAGAGCCTGGGCAATCCAGGCGCTGTTGAATGACCGGAAGTCGGCGATGCGGCATGTAATCAAGTCGCAGCCGGTCAAAGCAGGGAAATAATTTTTCTCCCCGAATCATCTCCTATTGGGGGGTGGTTTGGGGAGAATTTATATTTTTCGGGGCAAACGCATACTACAGAGTAACATCTTTACATAGGGTCAAACAGAAAGGAGTTCTCGACATGAATGAACACATTACGGAAGATTTGGTACTCGAGGATCGGCAAATTGTGGATAAAAAGCACTACACGCGATACAAAACGGACTATTTCATTGAACCAGAAATGTTCAGCACTGCCATTCGTAACCTGGGCGGTTGCACTGACGAGAGAATGGTTGGAATAATCGAAGATGAAGCCGTAGAGTTTTTCAACGGCTACACCTGGTTTTCGGTTCGTACCGTCGGCCCCTACGAGGACTGCGATATGTGGGCGGAACGCTTCGAGTTGGCGCTGTTTGAACTTATTGGCAACGTCAGCCCCGTCAATGTCCACTACCCAGTCCCAGGCTTCCACACCTGGGGGATTGAGTTCAATCGAAACCGCCCCTTCTGGGAGAATTCCGCAGAGAAATTTGTGGAGGAAGCCCACAAGAGCTTGGGTAATGGATGGTTTTATCAGAGCGGATCGGATCATCCGGATAAGGGTTACCAATTCTTTGAGTTCTTGGGAGCGCCGGCTGATAGCTCAGGGTTTCAGGAGGAGCCTGAGTATGTCGCCAGATGCTGTGCGGTGAAGATTGCAAGGGCACTCGGAACAATTGCTATGTGGGATCCCGCTAAGTAGGCGAAAAATTTTTACCCAATCCATTTTGTTGCAGCAAGGTGGATTGGGGATTTTATCCTCCCCATGGGTTGAATGTTTCTTACACGAAGGATCATGAGGGAAGGGAGTGAAAAAATATTTTGAAATAGGTTGATATTTTTTAGGGGAACCGCATATAATGAATCAGCCTTTTGAAAGGATGACTTTAAAAGGCGGCAGACGTTGCGGCAGCGCCGCAACGACGGGGGAAGGATGGGCCTTTCAGCCGCTTCCCCCACAATGAAGCATTGGGCCGGTGTCCGGACTATTTGTATTGCGACTGACCGACCCGAAGGGGGCGCATAATGCCCCATCTGTAAAACCGTACCCTTAGGCCAGGGGTGTGGGGATTGTCCTCCGTAATATGCATGCTAAGGCGGAGGATTTGGGGTTGGCTAGGGGAGTGTCAGCCCTGTAAGGAATAATCTCCCCGATGCTTTAGGGCTATACGGCGTGGGCGTTGATGGATGGACATCGGCGCATCTGCGCCAAGAGCCCCTAGGGGAAAGTTTCCCCTCGTGTATCGGGCCGCATAGGCTTCCCGCATGGCGTTTATCGCCGACCTGCGTGGGGTGCGTGGCGGTTCCACAAGTCTTTGCGCTCCCAAGTATCTTTTTTTGGATGCTGGGATGTGCAACGGCGGAGAGTTCTCCGCCACAGAACAGGACTTGGGATGGGGCATCAGACTGTACTGTTGTCATTGCCTATCCCCTCCCACATGGGCGTATCCTGGAGACATTGATCCTGGGGTTCGCTGGGGATGAGAGGAGTTTCCTCTCTCCCCCCGAGGCGCCCATCCTCTGCCCCTCCCGTAAATCCGTGAATTCGGTAAGCCGGGGGAGGGTGGAGAAGAGGCGAAAGAGCCTTCTCTCTTTCATCATTTGGGCCGGGCTCAGGCCGCGCAGTGCGCCGCCACTTTCCTCGACCCACTGGGGGGCAACGTTTCGGCGTCCCTCCCGGCGTAGCTTTCTAATTGAGAGCTGCGCCCTTTTTATATCTTTCCCTCATTTTGCATATAAGATAGCAACCTGTTTTTATAAGGCTAAAAATGAAAGGATGGATGAGAAAATGGCTAACAAAAATAACAATGAGGTCCTGCACCCCTACTACGTGATTCTGTCGAGGGATACCAGGTTTGATGATGACCGGCGCCCGGCCCCGGACTTCATCCGGCTGATGGATGCCGATGAGGCTATCTCCAGCAACTGGGTTACGGCGACCGGAGAGCGCGTTTGGGTCGTCCCTGCCAAGGACGAAAACCACTACATCACCTTCGTCTGGGGCTTCGACGACTATAACAAGGCGGAGCTGTTCTTCTCTCTGATGAAGGAAGAAATCGGCCGGGAAACGGAGGGAAATGATTCCCTCCCCTGGGCAATGGAGAAGGGGTATTGTGCTGTTGCGTAACCCCTAACCTGGCAGGAGAAAAGGGGGCTTCTTCTGGAGTCCCCTTTTCTCACAAAAGTGATTATTCTACAAAAAAGGATGCCTTTTGGCAAAAAACGGAGGAAAGAACAATGAATGTGAAGTTTGAGCAGACCCCTAATTTCAAAAGTGTTGAGGTGTATGTCGACGGTACCCTCATCGACACCAAACCCGTTTGCACAAACAAGGATGGCAAACAGTACATCTATGTTCCCAACGTCTATCGCCCTGATGGCGACATTCTCAGCCGTCACTCCTTTCTCCATCGCCCCGGCGACATGGTAAGGGCGATTAAGGATGGACTGGGGGACTGCATTGAAGTGGGAACCCTGATGGTACGCACAGAACACCTCGTCCGGTTCCTGGATAGGGAATACGGTGAGGAAATGAGAGCGAAATCCCTTGAGGGATGGAAGGATGCGAAGTTTGGATGGATCGTATGTGAGAAATGCGGCTTCCTCGGAAACATCCCTCTTACGGTCGCTGGCATTGCCCGCCCCAGCTACTACAAAGCTGATGCCCGCATGTACCCCATCAAGTTCTATGACACAGAAGCGGAGGCTCAGTCCTTCATTGATGAACTCAAAAGCGAACTGATGCCTAAAATTGAGGCATATCGCTCTCTGGCAACCGTGAAGGCGAAAAACACTTATTATGAAAAAGAGCTGCGCCAATATACAGGGATTAAGGAATCGGTTATTCTGAGAACGGCTGATGATGGCGATATTCCTCTTCATGTTCAGCAAGTTGTTCGGACAACTGCTTCTGCTAAGGCTACTATACATGTTGTCGAAGGAACACTCACTGCACACTGCTATTTGTGCCGAGGAGACGCTATCGACTCCTGTGAACAGCCGCAGACACCTACAACGGGGCAGCTCTACCTTCACAGAACTGTTGCGGATTTATTCAAGCACATGGATCGTTGCTACATTTACCGGCTCGTTGCTGGTGAACTGAAAACCTCCTGGTACACAGACCTGCAGAATATCTTCGATAGCAATGAATATCCAGCGTTATTGCAGTATGTCGAGGCCGAAAACTGCGACTGTGTTTCCATTGAGGAGGGGATCTTGCATCAGCAGAAGCTCTTCCCCATCATTCCCACTCAAGAAGAGCCTTTTGAGACAATTGCGAATGAGGGAGAGCGGGGGCTTGTCGTTTTTGCAAACCTGAATCCTGATGAGGTGGGAACTCACAGCACAAGAAGGAAGGTCTATTTCCCAGACCGCTCATGTGCAAAAAAGATTTGTGCCGGCAAGGTTCGTATCACCGGTATCAAGGACATGGGGCGGTATGGCTTCTTCACTGGGGAAATGGTTCCATATGAAGCCCCCAGCGAAGAAGATCTAGCTATCTGGCTCCTGGACAATTCCAAATTCGATGTCACAATTCAGTTCCGCAATAATCCTCTCTGGGGAAGCTGTATTCGAATTCAAAGTCCGCATAGCAGTGTGGAAACCTATTGTTCCAAGGATTCCAATGGGGAACTCACAATCTTCAATTTGCTTGACCTGTATGATCATCAAAAGGACGAGGTTGTGGAGGAAATCAGTGCAAAGGATTTCCTATGTACCGGCTATGCTGGGGCAACGATGGAAGAGCTTTGCAGTATTGTCCCCCATGTCAACAACCTCCCCTCCAGTACCACTGAGAAAACCTCCAGGTTTTTGGGCGAGGATTTTGACACAGCAATTGATTGTGGACTCATCTACCTCTGGAAGGCTCATTCTGTTCACTTTTGCAGCCTGAATCCGGATAAGATGCCGGAGGCCGCCTCCATCTTGAAGGACAGGCTAATTTCTGTTCTGGAAAAGGCCGCTGAAATCAACCAGAATGCCATGGTGCGGTTTGCGGCACAGCAAAAAAAGAAATGATATAGTAAAAAGCACCCAGCAATCCCCCCATAATAGGAGGGACTGCTGGGTGTCTTGTAATCTCCGCAAAGCAGGATATTCTCTGCCGGCCCTTATTTCTTTTCTCTCAATGCTCCAAGGGAATCTTTCATTTCATTTTCGTCCTTTAAATCAGCTTGCCCTCCGTCCATCCAGATGCCTGTTTTTTGTTAACATAAAGTGAATGGGTGGAGACGCGAAAGTTCCAGGTCTCTGCCCATGAAGCCGGTTTTAAATTTCCTTTAGCCACGATTGGATTTCCTCGTCGGACAAGCCCAGTTCCTCCCGACACTCTCGTATGAGTTCTTGCTCGAATAGACTTGAGGGATGTTCTTTAGGAAGAGGGAGCGGCTCCTTCCGGAACCTGTTCCGAGGAATAGGGCGTGTGGTGCTGGTTTGTTTATCTTTGGGCATGAGTATGTCCTCCTTCTAAATGACTGGGGTATACTATGCGGTTAAAAAACAAAATATTGATTTTTTGTACAGAAAATTTAGCTTTTGGCGCATTCTGGTACACCACAGCAGAGCGGGAAAGATAAGGAGTCAAGCCGCATGATTGAGTCATCCCAGTTTTTCATTTGGAGATATGGCACTCCCACATCTTTTCATGCCGGCAAGAGATACTTTCCGTCATAAGTTATTTCGATATTTTTTCAACTAACCGCATAGTATATGCTATATTTTTGGAAAGGCGGTTCATACTATGATTCTTGCGTTTACTGGAGCTGGCATATCCCGTGCCTCTGGAATACCGACCTTTGGAGAACAACCGGATATTCGGAGCTGCCTGACGAGGGATTTTGCAGAAATTTACCCAAATCAATACAAAGAAGTGATTCGTAAGCTCCAGGACACCTGCGCAGCCGCAGCTCCCAATGATGCACATCTGGCAATTGCCGAATACGACATCCCCGTCATCACTATGAACGTGGACGGACTCCACCAGCGAGCCGGCAGTAAGCATGTGCTTCCCATCCACGGCACTCTCCCCGACATCGTCCTCTATGGCGACCCCGCTCCTCACTACCAGGATGCCTACTCTTGGGTTGACCGTCTCCGCACCGGAGATACCTTCCTTGTTGTCGGGACATCCTATTACACCAATGTGTCCGCAATTCTGAAGTTTAACGCCCTTAGATACGGAGCGGATGTAATTGAGATAAACGACAATGCGGAGCATCGCGTCAGAAAGTTTCTCTCAAAGGCAAAGGTGGGCGTGGAGACGTTTGAGGAGTTCATGGAGCGGAAAATTGTGTAACAGGTAAGACGAAGGGTATGCGATAAAGAAGTGCGGGGACTCTCGGAAGAGTTCCCGCACTTTGCGTGTTATTGCTACTGGGATGCGTGTTCGTTAAGTTGTCGCAGGCACCAGAACCTCTCTAATCGTGGAAAGAGCGATCCCGGTCAGTTTTGCAATTTCTTCGGGACTAAGAGACTTTGCCATATTCAGAATAATTTCTGTTTGGCTCTCTTTGCGACCTTCCTTGTGCCCTTCTTCGCGCCCCTCTGCCTTTTGCATTGCGGCATATTCTTCCCATTTCCATTCCTCGAAAAGCATGTTCTCTACCTCGCCGCGTGCTGTCGTTACTGAGGGATATGTGTTCGTTAAGTTGTCGCAGGCACCAGCACTTCTCTAATTGTGGAAAGAGCGCGACCTTCCTTGCGACCTTCTTTGCGACCTTCCTTGTGTCCTTCTTCGCGCCCCTCTGCTTTTTGCATTGCGGCATATTCTTCCCATTTCCATTCCTCGAAAAGCATGTTCTCCACCTCGCTTCCGTGTTGTGAGAGAAAGTCCTTCATAACGTTGTTGTGAATGGCTTGATTCACGGCTTCAGCAATCGCCTTGTTCAGTGGGAGTCCCCTTGCCTGATTTTTACGAACATAGAATACGAAGGTGCTGTATTCGTTTAGGCTATGACATTTCTCCATAATGGACGGGGACTTGCCATAATTGATGTTGAAAAAACGTACCATCAAATCCAACATCGGAGCCTTTTCTGGTAAAATAAATGCGTCTGACAGTCGCATTTCGGAAAACTCGTCACTTGGCTCAAGGCCGTTATATAGAACAACGAACTTTGGGGTAGGAAGCGGAATCCGAGACGACCGATATACGTTTTCTGTCTCCAGAATCTTCTCGTATACTCTTGCAACATACAGGAGGAAACGTACAGGCATGTTCTCGTTCAGGGTTGACTGGTGTTCAATTAAGACTACGAGTTCCCCGTTGATTACGAATGAGATGTCGTTGATTCGATCCTTGAAAAGTGCGTCATCAAGAGTGTTGATTTCGATGGGGGTGTCCTTGGGAAGGTTGGTTCCCTCAAGAGAATTGTACAGCTCGATCAAACGCTCCGTATTGCTGAAGTACATTGTGAAGACGGAGTCTTTGTATTTGCGATTTGCCTTTGGCATAGTTATTACCTCACTTTCCGTGAAAAAACAGGGAAAGTGCTGCTTGCCCCTGCTTTTTACACTTGGGACAAGCCCATATTAAAATATAGAAACCATTTTGCTTTCTTCTCCACCTTATTGTACGCCAATTGTTGCAAAAAGTCAAGGATACTTCCGGGCACATTTGTAATCGCTAAGACAGGAGCCGTCTCCAAACAGGAAGAATGTGGCTCCCTACATCTCAGCCTTTAGGACACTGAAGCCATGGCGGCCCAAGAGACTGGCTTTCCCTTGAAAGCTGATTGAAGACGGACAGCGCTTCGTGCCAAGATTTCGTGATTACCGGCATGCTATTCCATGTTTCTTTCTGGACAAGATATTCGCCAGAATCCAGCTTGCGCATACAGACTCTTTTTTGGCGAAAAAATCCATACTGATGCACAGAGAGAAACGCCTTTACCCGGCTGCGTTTAGAAAGCATTTGTAATAACCCCCTTTTTTGTTCATCAGATCACGGCGAGGATACGCCCTTGCCAGAGAAGTAGGTAAGGTCTACAGCTTCCACAGCTCCAGCCGGATGTTCGTGTCCTCGAATACCTCCCTCAGCATCTCTCTTACCACTTCCCAGTCGCCGCCCGCCAGGCCGCATCCGAGGTTGTAAGGCATGGAGACAGAGGTGAGTCCCTGTGTTTTCATCTTTTCTACAAGAAGGGAGAGGGCAGAACGTAGGCACTTGTAGTCTGTTTGTCTTCCACATCCAATTCCATCCTGTCCGAACAGATTGGCGATAAAATGCCCGTCATTCGTCCTGATGAACTGGCATTTACCCAGCATGTTCTTTGCGGAGCATGCTTCCTGGTATGTAGGCATAATCTCCGGGTAGCGTTCCCGGATTGCCAGCGCAACACCAGCCCCCATCACGCCCTGGCAGTTCGTCTGATGAGCAATTACCCGTGCATTGCTGTCCAGGCAGGAGCCAGGGATGGTAACAACATTAGGGGAGAGCCAGGGACTGGCTTCCGGAATAACAACTGTGACGTACATGACGTCGTCGTCCCTGATTTTCCATACGCCCTCAAACTTCTCCCCGCAGTCTGTGCATCCGCACTCGCAGCCATGACGAAACAGAACCGCTTCGGTCCAGCCAGGGCCGTCCTCTTTACCGCAGCATTTGACATCCATCTCTATTCCATCAGGGAATACAACGGTTTCAGAGATGACCTCATCACGGTCGCTCTTGCCGAAGATACAGGCGTAAATTTTACCCAGTTTTTCTGCAGGGACATGGATGCTCTCAACGTAGACCCTGGAAACATCATAACAGCCATCGGGTAGGCATTTTTCCATAGTCTCCAGCGTCGTGCCATTTCCTGTGTAAATCTGCGCCAGGGCTTCTTCGGTAGAGGCGGCGGGAATAGAAACGGAGAGAGTGTTGTTGAAATCGGGAAAATGCAGGGTCATGTTGTACTTCTTCATGATAAATCTCCTTTTAATCTTTGTTGAGTATCCTTGCTAAAGTTGTCATGCATGTGCTTGCATCTCCATTATTTTTTAAAACCTTTAATTTTCCGCATATGCGGCAGAGCATCTTTCATCCGCAGGATGTTTCGGGCATAAACAGGGTCATCGGAATGCTCGGCAATATATTCTTCCATCTCCTCTGGAGTATCCGGGCCATATCCGATTGCCGCAAGGATGATCTGCGCACCCTCGCACTTGATGGCCTTTAAAGTGTCTGGCTCGATGCATCTTCCTCCAGGGAACGGCTGGCGCATACGCAGCCGGCATAAGGGGAGGTACCCGTCTACCATGTTCTTGCCGATGTTCCAGATTATATAGCCGAGTGGGATCTCATCCACCAGATCAAAGGTATGTCCTTGACCTGTGATTGTGTTCTTTTCCATTTTCAGCTATTCTCCTCTCTTTCCTCGGCCCACAGACTGATCCACGAATAGATCTTATCCCCAATGTCCTTATCGAACTCCGGGTGTTCATCAGGGCTGTATGGATGCTGGAACTGAGCGACTTCTCGACTCTCCGGCTCATATACATCGACCTCGAAGGTGTCCTCATTGAGGCGGATAGTGAGTTCAAGAGTTCTGTTGATAATTTCCTTTTCCATGTTTATAATCTCCTTTTCTTGTCCAAAACTTCGCCTTGGGTTGGTCGATGGTATGCAAATGACTCTGAAATTATAAAATTTCGGGATGTAACGGAGAGTAAAAAGAGGGCAGAGATCTGGGTGTACCAAATCTCTGCCCCTGATGAACTGCGTCTCCTTTGTCTGAAGACGGTTTTTATTTTCTTCTTCTGATTATTCCGTCCAGAATCGCTCGAAGGCGGAAATCGCCTCGGCCCAGGAAGTGGTGATCACTCGGTTCTCCTCAGACACCGGCCCACTCGTTTTCTGGATGCAGTACTCGCCAGGGAGTAGGGGAAACATCAGAACGTTACCCCTTGTAAATTGGTCGCCGTGCAGCATCGCAATGGATGCGGTCAGCTTGTCATGGTTGGAAAGTTTCATACCAACTTGGTCCTCCATGCAGTCAGAATCAGCTCGTCTGCGAGGACATCGGACGCAAATCCATCCCCAAACCGAACGTGGAACATAGGGCTAGCCGCCTCCTCGTCTATCTCCCTCTTGGTCCTCTGAAGAAGGATTTCGACGGATTCTCCGGTTCTTGAGTTGAGGGTACTATCCCAACCGTGGCTGTCAAAGATGAATGTTGCCGCAGGGGAGCCTACGCCAAGCTGCTCAAGAGTGAGTTCATTTGTGAAAACATCTGCTTTGAAGCCATCTTCAAACTGGACTCGGAATATGGAGCCAGATACCTGGTAAAGAACCTCACAATCCTGTCCTGACCGGCTGCGAAGAGAGAGAAGGTGTCTGTGTTTACTGGTGAATCTGAACTTCATTATGGAAGAGTCCTCCGTCCGGAAATATTCCTCGATTCCGTCCATGATGATTTCCTTATCTGTGTGATTCCTCCGTCCTTCACCATCGACTCTAACGGAGATGCGGGGTTCAGTGGTTTCGGTCATGGGAGAGCAGGAGACATACACCAAGGACATATCCTGGTCAGCATCGGGGCGTCGGAGGTCGACCCAAACGCCATCCTCATCCATGTCCGCGCGGACAATGATGGCTCCCAAGGGAGTCTCAACTCGCAGGGCGGAAGGAACCTCCGTGCTGGCGGGCTTCGACGGGTTCAGCCTGCAGCAGTTCTTCTCGCCGTTATAGTCACAGGGCGCGCCTGACCGGCGGCACTCATCGCAGAGCATCAGGGAGTTCCCACATACCGGGCAGAATGCTTTGAAGCCCATGGTGGCGGTATCCCAGTGAATGGTCACCTCTCTCATGCAGTGCGGACACATTTCCGTGACGACCTTTTCCTCAGCGGGATGATGGGGAGCGGGGGAGGGGGCGTCGGGGGATTTTTTCTGTGATTTGGAGAAGGTAGACTGGATGATAGTCCATTCATAGTAGATGTCGCTGTCGGGGACATAGACAGTGGCACCTTCACTCTTGAAGATTGTTGTTGGGTGGTGGCCTTGAGAAACCAAGTCCTTTTCTGCGTTTTTGACATCATCTTTAACGTCTTTCCATGCCCCCGTCAGAGAGTCAAATGCACAAGCGCCCCCTTCATCCACAGAGTTGGAGCAGATGACAATGAAGCATTTAGAAAGAGACTGGTTGTTTGACTGCGGCCCGTTTTCCACGGAAGCCCCATATTCAACGCCGTAGAAGTCCAATAAGAACTCCTTGAGCCGGGTAGTTGTGAACTCGCCTTCGTCATCCTCCTCGATCCCTAACTTGCACCGGCGGTCGATTTCAGCGGTCAGGGTTTCCGTAGTGAACCTCGACAAGGCGTCCACCTCATCTTCGTCCCATCCATTTGCGACCATGCACTCGGTGATATCATCAACAATCAGGCTGTCGGGAACATAATCCCGGTTTTCGGGCAAGGGAAGATTCTCCATCGCCTTGAGTCGGGCGGCGTAGACACTCTTCTCGTTCAGATGGTAGGTCCCGTTCATCGTAAAAATGCAGCCAATTTCTTTCATTGTAAAATCTCCTTTTTTGTTAATCCTTATGAAAAGGTTGGAGAATGATATGCAGAGATTGAGAAAAATATAAAAGATTTGGAGCGATACATTTTTGCCCTCGCTTTGGCAAGGGATAGGTTGAGGTAGTGGGAACGTGTAAATAGATGTATAGGGCTTTTTTCGAACCCTGCCGGTCTTGCGCTTAACCTCAAAATCTGGTATAATATCCAGGAATTTCTGGATTATGATTCTCATTAAATTTATCAAATTTAGTAATATTTTGTAAAAACGCACGCATGCGTTCGTAATTCGCATGCGTGCGTTTTTTTTTGTGGCATCTTGTTTTATTCCCCGTTGACGACTTCCCTCTCTTTCCCCATTTTGTGGGGAGGAGAGAGGGAGATTTGTTAATTCGAAAGGAGTCGTTTGACAAACCTCTCTCCCAATTGGATTCGCTCGTCAAGCTCGGAAAGATCGAGATTGTCCCAGCCATGAGTTGTTTCGCTGGAGAAGGCGAGGAGATTCGTTAGGTCATCTGAATTCTTTTGTAACAACAAGTAGAATACTTCGCCAAGACGCTGTACCATGAACTGGTTGAGCTGCTTCATTTCCTCCTGTGAAATCCGTCCATCAGCGTGAATGTCCTCCACTGGCCCGTTCCGGAACGCATAGGCAGTGGCTGCTTTTGCAAGATAATTCGTAAGTGAGTAACTGAGTTGATCGATTTTTTTTGTGTACTTTCCAGATTTTGTTCTCATATGTGTAATCCCCTTTTTATTTTTACCCATTTTGTGGTTTGTCAGATGATATGCAAAAACGCAGAAAAATAAAAAGAGGGCATTTGTTATATATAAAACTCACGACAAAGCACACAGCTCCACCCACCAAAAGGCCCAGAATTCTGGTTCCGATGTCACCCGACTGAGACGCATCCAGGATGGCGACTTTCCGAACGTACCCTATGAGGAACATCAAAATTATGTAGAAGTTAGACGTCTTGCTTGTGAACTACCCACGACTGAAGTCGTAGGCTTCTACCCTTACGGGCGTCTCTTTT
>OFFK01000421.1_pt1 | contig 37585 bp, 32 predicted proteins | sample 1521361 | NCBI WGS metagenome assembly OFFK01 (sample SAMEA3504096, study PRJEB24116) | mouse gut metagenome | biome: mouse gut; feature: mouse-associated habitat; material: faeces | place: Denmark | collected 2011 | reverse complement strand
GTGGGGCGGGTCCCGCTGGTGCTCTTTTTGAAGTACGATCCCAAGGACGCCGTCATCGCGGCCGGCGGCCTGGTCCTGGGGCCGCTGGCCGCGCTTGCGGTCACGCTGACGGTCTCCCTGGCGGAGATGCTTACGATCAGTGAAAACGGCGTTCTGGGCTGGATGATGAACGTCATCTCCAGCTGCGCCTTCGCCTGCCCCGCCGCCTATGTCTATGGGAAAAGGCGCAGGCTGTCCGGCGCCCTGGGAGGGCTGCTTGGCGGATGGGGCTGCCAGGTGGCGGTGATGATGCTCTGGAATTACCTGGTTGCTCCGGTGTACATGGGGTATTCCAGGGAGGCGGTGGCGCAGCTGCTGCTTCCGGCCTTCCTGCCCTTTAATGTGATCAAAGGGGGACTGAACGCGGGGATCGCGCTGCTTTTATACAAGCCCGTAGTCACTGCTCTGCGGCGCTCCCATCTGGCGGAGGCCCTCCCCGCTTCGGAGCCTGTCTTGAAGATGCGGTTCCGTCCCGGGCCATTCCTGACTGCCCTGTTCCTCCTGGCAAGCTGTCTCCTGTTGTTCCTCTCCCTGCGAGGCGCTTTTTAGGGGGCCTGGTATCCCTTGCACACATCCACCCATCCCGCGTGGCCGGAGCATTCCTCCAGCTCCGGGATGGTGAGCTCTATGGCGCTGTTGGAGCTGCCGCAGGCGGGGAATACCGTCTCGAAGCGCTTCAGGGACACGTCCAGGTATACCGCCACGCCCGGGTTCACCGCAAAGGGACATACGCCGCCCACGGCATGGCCCACCATGGCCTCCGCCTCCTGGGGCGAGAGCATCTTGGCCTTGGCGGCGAACTTCGCCTTGTACTTGGCATTGTCGATTTTCGCGTCCCCGGCGGCCACCACCAGCACCGCGCGGCCCTCCACCAGGAAGGAGAGGGTCTTCGCGATCCTCTCAGGCTGGCAGTGCAGGGCCTGGGCCGCCAGCTCCACGGTGGCGCTGGACATGTCCAGTTCCAGGACCCTCTCTTCCATGCCGTAGTTTCTGAAATATGCTTTTACTTTCTCGATTGCCATGCTGTTCCTCCAAAATGTAGTCTGGTTTTGTATCTTGATATTATTTCGCCGTCTTTTGGATCGTCTCAATGATCCAGCAGGTGCATATCACGATCGCGGCGACGATCAAAAGCCCCGCAAACCCCACGGCAGCGATTGCCAGATCGTTTGCGATAAAAGGGAAAAAGCCAAACATCGAGCCCACATACCATAAGACAAGGTACAATACAAGGATACATACCGCATTTCTTTCCGTTTCTTTCATAACAGCCCTCCTCCGGGAATTCTGCAAATTTTGTAAATTGCCATACTTGATTATAAAATATTTGTCCGGGGTTTACAATGTATATTAGAGCGTTTTTTCGAATCTGTATCGACGGCGTTCCTGTTCACAGGTGCCTCCGCGAAGTGTTTCGCGCGCCAAAATGAGCGTACTCTGCCCACTTCAGGACAATAGAATTCTGCCTTTTAATTCTGTTGTGTGTGCATCATGTTGCTGTGAGCGGCGAAGCCGTGAACAGTATTATATTGACATGGTTTCGATCTTATCATATAATGGCTTTGGTTAGTTATCACTAACTAAAATATAGAAACGGAGGTCACACAATGCCATTCGAAACTTTACAGGGAATCCTGCTTCCCTTTCTCGGAACTGTCCTGGGCGCTGCCTGCGTGTTCGTCATGCGGAGCGCGCTTCCCCCGGCGGTGCAGAGGTCCCTCACCGGCTTCGCCGCAGGGGTCATGGTGGCGGCATCCGTCTGGAGCCTGCTGATCCCCGCCATGGAGGAGGCGGAGCATCTGGGGCAACTGGCCTTCCTCCCGGCGGTGGCCGGGTTCTGGCTGGGCATCCTGTTCCTGCTCCTGCTGGACAGGACTATCCCCCATCTGCACCGGGACAGCGCATCGCCCGAGGGGCCCCGCACCAGGCTGGGACGCACCGCCATGCTGGTGCTGGCGGTGACCCTCCACAACATCCCGGAGGGGATGGCGGTGGGCGTGGTGCTGGCGGGCTGGATGGCCGGGGACGAGACGATCTCCCTGACCGGGGCCCTGGCCCTATCCATCGGCATCGCCCTCCAGAACTTTCCCGAAGGGGCAATCATCTCCATGCCCCTGCGGGCGGAGGGCGCGGGGAAGAAGCGTGCCTTCCTCTACGGCGTCCTATCCGGCGTGGTGGAGCCCCTGGCCGCCCTCCTGACCATCCTGGCGGCGGGGCTCATCCTCCCGGCCCTGCCCTATCTGCTGAGCTTCGCGGCGGGGGCCATGCTCTACGTGGTGGTGGAGGAGCTGATTCCCGAGGCCTCGGAAGGGGAGCATTCCAATCTGGGGACACTGGCCTTCGCGGCGGGGTTCACGGTGATGCTGGCCCTGGACGTGGCCCTGGGCTGAGGGCTGAAGCCGCATGCATCAGGATTTCCGCCGGAAGAATCCGGAAGGCCCCCGCGGAAAATATCGGAAAATATGGCCTCCTCTTTTCAGAAACAGTTGCAAAGACTGTGCGGATATGTTACCATAGCTACAGATAGTTCTGATGTCAAACATTTCAGAAATTCTGCATCGGCTTCCGAAAGGGGCCTTTGGTCAGGGCGTTTTGCCTGAAAGTATCCGTCAATCATTGAAAAGAGCAGGCAGACGCAGCAAGGGCCGTACCGTTTGTCTCCTGTCTGCCTGCCAGAATCCCGGGAGGTATCGTATGAAGCAGACGAGAAAGCAGAGACAAAAGAAAAAAGCGGCCGCGCCGACGCAGGGGCTGCATAAGGCGGCATCGCCAAAGCAAATGGTGCTGAATTCCCAGGTCAGGGACAGCAGCAGCAAGATCATCTTTGACAACCATATCCTGTGCTCCCAGTTCCTGCGGGATTATGTGAACCTGCCTTATCTGAAGGATGTGCGGCCGGAGGATATCGAGGATGTGTCGGAACAGTATGTCACACTGTTCGCGGAGGAACGGAATTCCGATAGAGTGAAGCGTGTGCATATCGGCGGCGGGAGCCCTCCTTTCTTTCTGGTGTCCCTGATAGAGCATAAGACTGCGCCGGATTACAACGTATGTATGCAGTTGTTCCGCTACATGGTCTATATCTGGAACGCCTATGAGAGGGAGGCGGAGGGCATCCGGCAGGGCATGTCGAAGCGGAAGGATTTTCTGTATCCGCCCATTCTGCCCATAGTCTATTATGAGGGCGCCGCCGAATGGTACGTGCCGCTGAATTTCAGGAGCCGCGTCCGGGAGGGGAATACGTTCGGGAAATATATTCCGGATTTCGAGTATTATCTGGTACCGCTGCAGGGTTACAGCAATGAGGCGCTGATGGAGAAGCGGGATGAAATCTCATTGGTCATGTTGATCAATAAGCTGCAGACCACCGAGGACATCGAAAACTTCCGAAGGCTCCCGGGCAGGGAGATTGAGGCCATCCTGCAGAATACCCCGGAGCATCTGGTGGACATCATTGCAAAAGTGCTGCAGGCTTTCCTGCTAAAGATGAACGTACCTGTGCCAGAGACAGAGAAATTGACTGATAAGGTGAGGGAAAAGAAGATGGGCGAACTGTTTGCGGATATGGAGAAGATGGACATACAGGCGGAGCGGCGGAATACCGCCAATGCGGAAAAGCGCGCTGACCAGGCCGAGAAGCGGGCGGCGGAAGCACAGAAGCATCTCGAGGAAGCGCAGCTCCTGTCAGAGCTCACAGAAAAAAACAGCATAAAGTCAATAGTTGAGCTCTGTCAGGAGCTGGGCGCCCCAAAGGCTGCCGCCGCAGAAAAGCTCATGGAGAAGATGCACCTGGGCCAGGAGGAAGCCCTGGAGAAGACGGCCCTTTACTGGAAAGAATGATACAGGGGCAGCGCACCCTGCGGAATAGCTCATATCTCCTTCCGCAGAGGCGCCGACTGCGCCATCTTGTCCATAGGGGCCCTGTAGACCAGGAGGGAGAGCAGATACTCCGCCATCGCGCCCGCGGCCAGAATCGCAAAGCCTCCCAGCAGCACCTGCCAGAACGAGGTTCCCCTGCCTGACAGGACGTTCGGCAGCCCTTTCCCTGACAGTCCCTTCGACATCATAAAGCACAGAACGGGAAGCAGCCCTGCGGAAGCCGCTATGAAGTGTTTATAGGCCACGCCCATATAGACCATGATCGCGGCTATCGCAATCGCCAGGGTTATCATATTTTCATATATAAACTCTCTGTTTTCCAACTTCCCCCAGACCATGATGCCGCAGAACAGCCCTCCTGTCAGGTAAATGGCGGCCATTATGCTGAAATTCATCAGCGCCGGAATCTTTGTCTGCAGCTTCTTTTTCAGGGGGGAGGCCTGTGCCATGCCCGCAACGCTCAGGGAGAAGAGCGCCTGCGTAGGCAGCATCCCCGCCACCAGGAGCATGTAGAATGCGGGGAAGCCGTTTCCGTTCATCCTCCCCAAAATTACGGCCGGAATCTCCAGCAGCATCACCAGGCCTGCCGCGATGCAGTTCATCTTTATGCCATGGGCATAGCGCAGCATCCTCATCCCCAGTTTCCAGTCATTTATCATAATAGCTCCTTTCCGCCCTCTTCATGGCGACCTGCACGGTCAGAACGCTCACCGCGACTCCAAGCGCCATGCACATGATATCGATAACAAATATATGTTCTGCCAGTTTCAGCAGCATCAGGGCAAATGCCGCCAGGAACACGGCCCCGTAGCTGATCAGCAGGTTCATCCAGAAAATGCCGCCGAACCTGGACAGGAATGTGCCAAGGGCCGAGACAATGTAAGCGACCAGCACGAAATACAGCAGGACTCCCACGGCGCTTCCGGCATTGCCGAGCCAACTGTGGGCAATGCCGGGCCGGGAACCGGGGGCGCCTCCCGCCGCCCATCCCCAGACCAGAGCCGCTGCCAACCGGTGCAGCGCGATAATGCCCAGGGCAGACAGGAACTTCCGCGCCAGGTCCATCCAAAGCGCATTTTTCAAAATCCCCATCCCCCGCCCGGAGGCCTTCAGGTACTCCAGCCCCATGGAATCCTTCGCCTGGATCCCGCCGAACAGCCAGTTGTCAGAGCTGATTTCCGCCATGGGCAGGAGCACCGTCACCACAATCGCCTCCACGCCCCCATTGCCGCTCCCCAGCTTTCCCTCCACCCACAGACCGATCCCCAACAGGACGGCCGGCATCAGCAGGTACACCGCAAGCCGATACCGCGCGCCGGCAAATACCAGATAGCTTTTCATCCGATCCCTCATTCCACAGACCATCCCTTTCCGCGCTTTCCAAGGCTTGTATTGGCCTTCATCACCGCCACGCTGATCTGGGACAGGCTGGGCGTCTCCAGGCTCACGTCCATCCCGGCCAGCCTCTCCACATTCTCCGCCAGGCAAATCCCCTCAAACCCGTAGGCGCTGCGGTTCATGGAAAAGAGGATCTCTCCGGCCCTCTCCCCGTCCGCCGCCTCCCCCTTCACACAGACATATTTCTCCTTCAGATCCTCCACGAAGCCCTCCTCCACGATGTTGCCATGCTCCAGGATGACGGCGTAATCCGTCACGTTCTCCATGTCCGCGATATTGTGGGTGGAGAAGAACACCGACTTCTCCCCGCCTCCCTGCTCCAGGTACTCCCGTATCATGTCGCAGAGCCTGTCCCGCATCAGGGGATCCAGCGGGGAGGCCGGCTCGTCCAAAATCAGCAGCTTTGTGTCCCTGGCCAGGACCGCCGCCAGCATCAGCTTCATCCTGTTGCCGTCGGAGAGGCTGCGCACCTGCTTCCCCCCATCGCTGCCGCCGATTCCCAGCTCTCCGCAGATCGCCCGGTATCTCTCCTTATGGAAACCTGCGAACAGGAGCCCGCTGATCTCCTCCACCTGCCGGGTCGTCCACTGGGGCAGGAAGTAGCAGCCCGGGCCCGTGTAGCCGATCTGCTCCTGGACATCGCCGCAGATTCCCGGCTGCTGCCTGTCGAAGTAGGTGACCTCCCCCGCGAAGTCCAGCCGTATGCCGGCGAGGATGTTCAGCAGCGTGGTCTTTCCCGCGCCGTTCTCTCCGATCAGGGCTGTGGCGAAGCCCTTCGGCAGCGAAAGCCGGGGAACCGAGAGCTCGAAGCCCCTGTATTTTTTCCGCAGGCCCCTCCCCTGCAGCGCGGTCTGGAAAACTTCATTTTTATGTTTTATAATATTTGTTTTTTCGTCTATTTTGGCCATATCCCTCTTCCTTTCCTCCTGACGGATCTCCTAATTTTCCCCTTCGTCCCCCATGTCCAGCAGCGTCCGCAGGATTTCCTGCAGCTCCTGGCCTGTCATCCCGGCTATCCTGGCGGCGCTCACCGCCTCCATCAGGGCCTCCTCCACTCTGCGCAGATGCTGTTCCTTCAGCATCTCGCTGTTCTGGGCGTTCACATAGAAGCCCTTGCCCTGGACCGCTGTCACAAGCCCCTCCTCCGCCAACTGTTCATAGGCCTTCATGGTGGTGATGACGCTGATCCGCAGGTCCTTCGCCAGGCCCCGGATGGACGGGAGATATTCCCCTTCCCTCAGCTTGCCCGACAGGATATCCGCCTTTAGCTGCTCCGCAATCTGCTGGTATATGGGGACTCCTGAATTCTGCAATAGTTTCAAATCGGCATCGTCCTCTCTGCTGTTTATATGTTATATATACACTATAATCAGTTGTGTGTCAATGGGTTTTCAAGATTTTTTAGAACTCTCCCTTCATATACTGTGAGGGCGTTCTGCGCCGATAGCGTTTGAACACCTTCACAAAATAACTTGCGTCATGAAATCCACAGTCATATGCGATTTCCGTAACCGTCTTCTGCGTATAGGAAAGCTGCTCACAGGCTACCTCAATCCGGTAATAGTTCAGATAATCCATAGGCGTCCGATGGGTCAGTTCCCGAAAATACCGGCAAAAGTAATTCTCGTTCATGTTCGCGCACTGTGCCAGATCAGACAGCTTGATATCCTCACTATAATGCTCGTCAATATAAGACAGCACCTTCTTCAGTTGTACCGGTTTTTTGACATGCTTTGAATCGGATGCACTCGTATAAATCCGCTTTTGGATTATCTGGCCGAACAGGAGAAAGGTATATCCCTGAAGCAGCAGCGTATACCCCTCCGGCCTGTGCCGCAGCAGCTCCAGCATGCTGCATATGGACGAATTGATGGATGTGCAGCTCTCCGGAAAATAGTCCCGGACAAAAATCTTCTGATTCAGCAAATCGGAAATCTGATGCTCATAAATCTTGGTGGGGGAGTCCGTCTGGAAAATCGTGTCCAGGTCCATCAGCAGGCATTCGTAGCAGCAGCTCTTTTCCTCCAGCGGCGCCCCTCCATGGGTGACGCTGGCTGAGATGAAGGCGCTGTCCCCGGGAGAAAGCGTCAGCTCGTGTTCCTCCAGCTGCAGATGAAAATGCCCGGAGACCACATGGACGATTTCATAGAGCGGATGCCAATGGTATGGCATGACATATCGGGGATGCATATAGGTCACATGATAATAAAAATAGGGGAAATCCTGATCCTTGTGCTTCTGCTGCGCCGGATAATCCAAAAATTTCATGCTTTCCGCTCCTTTTCCAAAATGACCATCTGGCTGTCCTGCCAGGAATATGACTGCATTTTACCATATAAGTGAATTTATTACCATAAAATACGAAAATATTACAAGAATGCCAGCGCATCCTATATTAGAATAAGTACTACCAAAGCAACCAGGGAACGTCCAGGCACTTAGGAGGTGGAAGCGTGTCAAAGTCCAGAGCAACTATAGGAACGCAGCGGCGAAAGGAACTTCGCAGACAGCTGAAAAGGAATTACAGCCTGTATTTTTTTCTGCTGCCTGCAGCGGCTCTCATCGGCATTTTCTGCTATGCGCCCATGTATGGCATATTGATGGCCTTTCAGAACTACTCCCCGGCAAAGGGTATCCTGGGCAGCGCCTGGGTCGGACTGAAATGGTTCCGCACCTTTTTCGAGATGCCCCGCTTCTGGCAGATTGTAAAGAACACCCTTACCGTAAGCCTCTATTCCCTGGTGGCGGGATTCCCTGTCCCCATCCTGCTGGCATTGATGGTAAATAGTGTAAAAAATACCAAATTCAAGAAACTGACCCAAACCGTCACCTATATGCCGCACTTCATATCCACAGTGGTATTGGTGGGCATGCTGTCCTCCTTCCTGTCTCCCAGATCCGGCTTTCTGAATCAGCTCTTCGCCGCGCTGGGCGGGCCGGAGAGCCTCTATTACATGGGCAGCGCGAAAGCATTCCCCCATCTCTATGTGTGGTCCGGCATCTGGCAGAACATGGGATGGAACTCCATCATATATCTTGCCGCTCTGTCAGCAGTGGATCAGGAGCTCCACGAAGCCGCCATGGTAGACGGTGCCGGTAAACTGAAAAGGATCCTGCACATCGACCTGCCTGCCATCCTTCCCACGATGGTCATCCTTCTCATCATGAACGCCGGAAGCATCATGAGCATCGGCTACGAAAAAGTCTACCTGATGCAGAACGACCTGAACGTCACCGCCGCCGAGGTCATCTCCACTTATGTATACAAAATCGGCCTGGGGCAGCAGCAGTACAGCTACTCTGCCGCCATCGGCCTGTTCAACAATGGAATCAACTTCATTCTGTTGATCATCGTAAATAAGATTTGCAAAAAGATATCCGGCTCCAGCCTTTGGTAGGAGAGTCTGGAAGCACTTTTGGACGAAAGCCCCATGGAGCGGGCGCGAGGTATGATCATGAAGACATATAAACGCACAAATATCTCCCCAGCCGCGAAAAAACGACGGCGCTTCACACAGGATACCCTGTTCGACCTGATTGTGTCACTGCTTCTGGCATTTATTATCTGCGCCTGCGCATACCCGATCTGGTTTGTGCTGGTGGCCTCTTTTTCGGATCCCGCCTATGTAAACAGCGGAAATATGCTGTTTTGGCCCAAGGGCTTTACCCTTCTGGGGTATCGGAAGGTATTTGAGGATTCCCGGATATGGATTGGATATGGCAATACGCTGCTCTATACCCTGGGCGGGACCGCGCTGGGCACATTGATCACGATGATGGCGGGCTATGCCCTGTCAAGAAAGGAGCTCCCTTTCCGAAACCTCCTCATGGGGTACTTCGTATTCACCATGTATTTCAGCGGCGGGCTGATTCCTTTCTATATGGTCATCAAGAAGCTGTCGCTGACCAACACCCGGACGCTGATGGTCATCATCAGCACGGTGGCCGTCTATAACATCATCATCACCCGCTCTTTTCTGGAAAGCAATCTCCCGGAGGAGCTGCGGGATGCCGCCAGGGTGGACGGATGCGGGAATGTACGGTTTTTCGCCAAAATCGTGCTTCCCCTTTCCAGGGCGATCATTGCTGTGCTGGTTCTTTATATCGCTGTAGCCTACTGGGATTCCTACTTCAATCCCATGATTTTCCTGACGGACAGATCCAAGTATCCCCTGGCTGTCTATCTGCGGGAGATCCTGCTGACAGCCGGAACCGGAGCCGCCAATTCCGTGGCTTCCGATGCCGAGTCCGCCCAAAGGCTCCAGACCATGGTACAAGTGATAAAATACGGGGTCATCGTGGTCTCCACACTGCCTATCGTCTGTGTCTATCCCTTCCTACAGAAATATTTCATGAAGGGTGTCATGATCGGTTCCATCAAAGGCTGATACCTTTGCCACAAAAGGCTGGTATATATCAAAAAACAGTAACTACAGAACAGATTAAGGAGGTAGAAGGAATATGAAAAAGAAAATGCTTTCACTGCTTTTGGCGGCGGCGCTGCTTACAGCAAGCGGCTGCAGCAATCAATCGAATCCGTCGCCCCAGGCATCGTCCGATGACGCGCCCGCATCCCAGGACATGTCTCAGCCGGATTCCGGTCAGGAGGCGTCCCCGGAAAAGACCACCTTCAAGGTGGCCGTGATCCTCCATCCCCTGAACAAGGACGAGGACATCAACAACAAAGAAATCTACAGGCTGGCGGAAGAAGCCACTGGCGTCCATATTGAATGGATTCCGATTTCATCCGCGGATGCCGGAGACAAGGTGAACATCATGCTGGCCTCCGACCTGCCCGATGCCTTCCTGGGGCTGGTCGGAGAGACTCAGATTGCCAACAACATGGATTCCTTCGCCAACCTCGCGGAAGGAGATCTGCTGAAAACCTATGCCCCCCATGTGTATGCCGATTACGAGACGATCCATGGCGGGCTGGACTCCCTGACCTGGCCGGACGGCTCCATCCGCTCCCTGATGACCGGGCGACAGACCAGTTACGAAAATGATGCCATGGGAATCATGTACATGAACAAGGCCTGGCTGGACAAAGCCGGAAAATCCATCCCCACCACGACGGAGGAATTCCTGGATGTCCTCAGGGCCTTCCGCGACGGAGACATGAACGGCAACGGGGACGCTGCGGATGAGATCCCTTTCGAGCCCTCCCAGAGCGACTGGTGCTCCCAGATCATGAATGCCGCCAATCCCTGGGGCATTGCAGGCACGGAAGCATCCGATGCCTCCGCTTACAAAATGGTACGGGACGGCAAGGTCGTCGGTACGATAAACACGCCTGAATTCCGGAGCTTTCTGGAATTCTCCCACCAGATGATCGAAGAGGGGCTCCTGGATATGGAATCCTTCTCTCAGACCTCGGAGCAGTACTACGCAAAGCTGAAAGGCGGCCTGGTAGGCTGTTACTATTCCTGGACTCCAAACAGCGACATGAGCGATGATGCGGCGGCGGACTATGTGCCGGTGGGCCCTATCCAGGCACCCGATGGACCCGGATACGTGAAAACGGGGGCGCAGGATCAGCTGGCGGCAAACCTTACCGGTTTTGCGATTACCAGCCAATGCGCGGACATCCCCCGGCTTCTGGAATGGTGGGACTATATGTCCAGCACCACGGAGCTGAAATACATCTCCCGCTTCGGCGTTCAGGGCGGTGCGTGGGATATCGATGACAATGGGGAGATCTATGAGAAGATTCCCGATGGCCTGACGGATGATTTCACCATCGAAGATTACAAGTATACCTATGCAATGGCCGATTACGGCCCCCTCATCCTGAAAAGCGAAAACGCAAATGTGCTGGAGGATGTCGCCTGGACATCCTGGTACCGGATCCAAAGCGTAGATGTGGTGCATGATTACTGCATCCCTGTAGAGAATCAGATTCCCACGCGCTTCGTTGACCCGGAGAAGACCGCGGAAAGGACTTTCATCGAAACCGAGCTGTTCTCATACATCAAAAATTTCACGGCCACAAGCATATTGGAGGGCTTTGACGACGCTGCCTGGGATGCCCATCTGGAACAGCTGGAAGCGCTGCAGTACAGCACCTGGCTGCAGTGGTATCAAGATCTGTTGGACAAAAAATTCTGAATTCCCAAAATAAGCCAAGAAGGAGGGAGCCATGGGGCTGCCGCAGAATCGAACGGATACGGCAGCTCCATCACAAATTGACCGAATGAATATCAAGCAAGCAATCGGGATGGATGGGGCAAAGAAAGATTACCTTCTCTATCCGGCAGCGATTCCGCCCCATGAAAAATCAGACTATATCGTAGATGTGCTCTTTGACCGATTCCGCTACCACAGCGGAGAAGGGGACATGTGGCCACTGACCTGGGCGGAGGACGATATCATCTATGCGGGTGCCGGAGACAACAAGGGATGCCCCATGAATCTGTGGCGCATCCAGACACTGCGCTTTTCTCCCTCCGCCCTGACCAACACCGGCCAATGGAGCATGGATATGATCAATCCTCAGCCGATACCTTTGTCAAAATACTGCCAAAATCCAAAGGCACCCTATGTAAAGCCCTCTGGCCTTCTGGATATCAAAGGCGTATTATATCTCAGCATAGAGGCGCAGAATTATGGAAATAATCCTCTTTTCTGCAGGCAGCAGAACCTGAATGGCTGGATCGTAAAATCCATGGACGGAGGCAGGACCTTCGACCCGGACACCACGCCCTGCCACTTTTTCGAAGGCAGGCTGTCCTCCTGCCACTTTCTGCAGTTCGGAAAGGGATATTCCGGTGCGCGGGACAACTTCGTATATGCCTATTTCCCCTGCGACCTGGAGGATGGCTGCAGCTATTGGGAGAACAATGACGCTCTGCTTTTGGGGCGGGTCCCCGCCGACAGGCTGACCCATCGCGAAGCCTGGGAATTCTATTGCGGCGCGGATCCCTTCCATCCTGCCTGGAGCCATGACGGTGAAAAGGCCGCTCCTGTATTTTCTTATTATAAAATGACCGGCGCCAACCACGTAGCATATAATCCCGGCATCGGCAGATACCTGATGGGAAACTATGGTTTCGTGGATGAAGACCTGCGCCCGCGCCCCGTACACCAGATGCGCTATCCGGAATCCCATCTCAGTCAGCTCACCTTATTTGAAGCCCCTCAGCCCTGGGGGCCCTGGCGGTTATTCTATCGAAACGACAACTGGGGCACCTATGGCGATTATCAGCCCAATTTCCCCACCAAATGGATGACAGCGGACGGGTGCATCGTCTACATGGTCTCCTCCGGCTCCTGGGATGACTATAATTTCGTAGTACAGAAGTTGGCACTCAAGACAAAAGGGAATCCCGATTTTCCGGAAGCGGCCAGGCATTTCCGATACCAGCCCTGACCATCCGGACCGGATTGTATGCACATTCTTTCTGCCGTGCTATGCCACAGGGCACGGCAGAAAATCTGTGCAGTATGCAGTCCTCATCAATCCGGCGGCTCACCTGTCATTCTATGTGCGCGGCAAAATGTCCACAGGGGACGGAAGTGTATCTATAGACTCAGGGGACGATCTTCAGAATGAATCCGATGCCTCCCACGCTGCATCCCGCATCCAGCTTGCTATTATAGTCCATGTTCGTGATGAAAAGGGTGTTTCCCTCTGCCTGGCAGTTTCCGTTCCAGCTGTCCTGCAGCGTGATATCGCCTTCAAATGTCAGGGTGATTTTCCAGCCCTCCCGGGCTGCGTCCGCAGAGTTCGTAATCGTTACTTCATACTGATAATAGGTTTCGTTGTTCTGCTCCCAGGAATTTACCACCTTGCTCTCCACTGTCAGGTTGTCCGATGTCTGGCTTTCTTCCCCCGGCACAGTTCCTGTCGTCTCCGCCCGGGAAGGCAGTGCGCTTTCATTTCCCATGCTGTCGGCATCGATGCCACCGTCCTGCATCCCTCCTGCGCCTGCACCGTTGTCCTGCTTTCCTGCATTCCCTTCGCTTCCCAGCATATCCAGCAGCCATCTGCCGGAGTCGCTTAAGTCCTCCCATGCGAAGCCGCTGTCCTTGCCGCAGCCGTTTCTCAGAATCGCGGAGGTCTCCGCCTTGTCCGACAGGTTCCAGGCCACATAGCTGATGCCGCAGTCGTCCATGACCCGCACCCATTCCGCCGCCTGTGCCGCATCGATTCCGCCATTGCCGCTGGCATCGCTGATGCCGTATTCCGAAACAAAGACAGGCAGGCCGTCGGCTACCGCCTGCACCATGGCACCCCGGAGGGAATCCTTATGGGTGGCGGCATAGAAGTGCAGGGTGTACATGATATTGCCATATCCCGTGATGGGGTCTGCCGCCGCCTGATCCACTTGCTGCGACCAGTTAGGCGTGCCCACCAGGATGATGCCGTCCTCATCCTTCTCCCGGATGGCGGCTATGACCTGTTCCGCATAGGATTTTATCTCTGCCCAGGAGGTGCCTCTGTTGGGCTCATTGCAGATTTCATATATTACATTATCGTAGTCGGCATATTCCGCCGACATCTCCCGGAAGAACGCCTCCGCCTCCTCCAGGTGGGCATTGGGATTCCCATCCGACAGGATGTGCCAGTCGATGATGACATAGAGCCCGCAGTCCGTGGCATATTCCACGCCCTCCCGCACCAATGCCTTCAAATCATCCTTATTCCCGTCCGTGCTGTATCCGCCGCCCTCCGCAGTGTACATGGCCAGGCGGACCACGTCCATCCCCCACTCCTCCTTAATCTGGCGGAAGCACGCTTCGCTGACGTACTGCGGGTACCAGGCCAGGCCATGGGTGCTGATTCCCCTTAGCTGGACCGGATTGCCCTCCTCGTCCACCAGTTGCGTCCCCGCCACGGACAGGGCGACGGGCTTCCCTGCGCCGGGATTCGAAGGGGTGCCCGATGCTGCTGTTCCCTCTTTTCCAGGATTTGTCTCCCTGTACGGCGCTCCGGCTTCCGTGCCTGTGAATTCTGCTGCTCCGGCCTTCGTATCTGTGCCTCCTGCGCTTCCCGCTTCTGTGCCTGCCCCTCCGCTCTCCGCGCCTCCGCTTCCCGCCTCTGTGCCTGCCCCTCCGCTCTCCGCGCCTCCGCTTCCCGCCTCTCCGGCCTCCGCACCTGCTCCTCCGCTCTCCGCGCCTGCGCTTCCCGCTTCTGTGCCTACACTTCCCGCCTCTCCGGCCTCCGACCTGCTCCTCCCGCTTCTGTGCCTGCCCCTCCGGCCTCCTCCCGGCCAGCCTGCGGGGGCAGAGCCTTTTCTGTCCCCGCACCTGCCCCTCCGCAGCCCGTTGCACAGCATATCCCTAACAGCAGCACAAGGCCGCAGATTATAATGCTCCTCATGGCATCCGTCCTCCATCTCCATATGCTTTTCCAGGCAGCCATAGTTTTCCCTCCCCATATAACAGAACACCCCTGATTGTACCGCATAGCTTCCTTGTATTCACGAGCGGTAAAATGTGCCGCCAGACCACGGCGATCTGCCGCCAATCCAAGATGCTTTCCCCTCGCGAGTCTGGTGACCTGGCCCCACCAACGGTGGTCAGTATAGATTCTAGCAGACCACCACGCTTTGTCAAGCCCACGGGAAGCCGCCGACCTTCCAATACGGCCTTCCGATGCATACCTTCCGATATGGCCCTAAGTCCTTGACAGCCCGCGGCCCCATGTCTTATGATATTGGTAACAGAAAATCGCAGAAGGAGGACGCTATGTCACTTTACGAATTGAAAAACCAAGAAATTTCCATCGCGGTGGAAAGCCTTGGCGCGGAGCTGAAATCCCTGAAGAAGCTGGATACCGGCACGGAATACATGTGGTGCGCGGACGCCAGGTACTGGAACCGCACCTCACCCATCCTGTTTCCCTTCGTGGGAAGCGCCAAAGACAAGAAATACCGCACCAAGGGGCAGACCTACTCCATGACCCAGCACGGCTTCGCAAGGGATATGGAATTCACGCTGCTGTCCCGGACTGAGGACGAGCTCTGGTTCGGGCTGGGCTCCGATGAGGGCACTCTGGAGAAATACCCCTACGAGTTCTACCTGAAGCTGGGATACCGAATCGAGGGGAGCAAGGTCGCCGTCCTTTGGCAGGTGGAGAATCCGGGCGCGGAGCCCCTTCCCTTCTCCATCGGCGGACATCCCGCCTTCAACTGCCCCATCCGGGAGGGAGAGGCGCGCCACGACTATTTCCTGGACTTCGGCGACATAGCCCAGGTAAACAGCACCAGAATCAGCGAAAACGGGCTGGCCTTAAACGAGAGCGATACCTATCCCCTGGACGGGGGCAGGCTGGCCCTCACGGACTGCCTCTTCGACCACGATGCCTTAGTCATCGAGGACAACCAGACTCCCACAGTCTCTCTCTGCCGCCCGGATGGGAGCGCCTATGTGAAGGTCACTATGGACGCTCCCCTGTTCGGCGTATGGTCCCCCGCGGGCAGTCCCCCGGCCCCCTTCGTGTGCATCGAGCCCTGGCACGGCAGGTGCGACGGGGAGGACTTCACAGGAACCCTGGAGGAGCGCAAATGGGGCAACCGAATCGCTCCCGGAGAAGTCTGGAACGCCTCCTATACCATAGAAGTATCCTGAAATGCCCCGCCTTCCCGCAGCAGTCTGCCGGATATGTGCCTGATATGTGCGGCGCTTCCCGGGCTCCCGGCAGGTTCCGGGGAAACTGACCCAATCTGTCTGAAAACAGCCTGAATCAAATACCCCGCTGCAAGCACGGCCGCTTGGCTCATTGCTCGCGGGAATAAAGTATATGACATGACGAAAAGGAGTTAGCAGCATGGATAAGAACACGGCTAAAATCACGGAAATCAGGAACCTTTGCCAGGAAAAGCAGATCCGCATGATCGATTTCAAGATGACGGACATCGACGGCCGCTGGCGGCACATCACTATCCCGGTGGAGCGGTTCGGGGAGGACACCTTCACCTACGGCATCGGCTTCGACGGCTCCAACTACGGCTATGCGCCCATCGAGAAGAGCGACATGGTGTTTCTGCCGGATCCTTCCACCGCCTACGTGGATCCCTTCGCCTCGGTGCCCACCCTGACCATGTGCGGCAATGTATCCACCATCGGCCAGGACGGGAACAGGCCCTTCGACCAGTACCCAAAGAACGTCAGCCTCCGCGCTGTGGAATACATGAAGGAAAGCGGCATCGCCGACCGCATGGTGATCGGACCCGAGTTCGAGTTCTATCTCTTCGACAGCGCCCGTTTTGAGGTGACTCCCAGACAGTGCGGCTACCGCATCGACACCAGGCAGGCGGACTGGAACCACAGCCTGGACACCGCTGGTAACAATGGCTATGAGGTGTCCCACAAGGGCGGCTACCACATCTCGGCTCCCCAGGACGTGGGCTACGACCTGCGCAGCCGCATGTGCATGATGATGGAGGACTGGGGCGTCCGGGTGAAATACCACCACCACGAGGTGGGCGGCCCGGGCCAGATGGAGATCGAGGTGGAGCTGGACGACATGCCCGCAATGGCGGACAACACCATGATCGTCAAATACATCATCAAGAACCTGGCGGCCCAGGAGGGCAAGACCGCCACCTTCCTCCCCAAGCCTATCTACCAGGAGGCGGGCAGCGGCATGCACGTACATATGCTGCTGTTCAAGAACGGGCTGCCCCTGTTCTATGACGAGGAGGGGTATTCGGGGCTGAGCAGGACGGCCCATTATTTCATGGGCGGGCTGCTGAAGCACATCGCCTCCCTGTGCGCCTTTACCAATCCCTCCACCAATTCCTTCAAGCGCCTGGTGCCCGGCTTCGAGGCCCCGGTGACCGTGGGCTATGCCACCTCCAACCGCAGCGCGGTGATCCGGATCCCGGCCTACGCCAAGTCCCCGGAGACCAAGCGCTTCGAGCTGCGCAATCCGGATGCCACGGCCAACCCCTATTACGCCTACGCTGCGATCCTCATGGCCGGTCTGGACGGCATCGAGAACAAAATCGACCCGGCGGCAAACGGCTGGGGGCCTTACGACTTCAATCTCTATACCCTCTCACCGGAGGAGCAGAAGAAGATCAAGGGGCTGCCCAAATCCCTGGACGAGGCCCTGGACGCCCTGGAGGCCGACCACGAATACCTCACAAAGGGCGGCGTGTTCCCCCAGAGGCTGATCGATATCTGGGTGGCCAGGAAACGGGCGGAGCTGCGGCAGATGGAGCAGATTCCCCATCCGGCGGAGTTCAATATGTACTATGACTTGTAATCATTATGGTAAAGAAGAGGCCGGGAACAGGCAGATTGCCTGTCCCCGGCCTTTTGCTTTTGTTTTTGCTTTTGTATTTCCGGAAAATATTTCTCCATGCCCCATCTCTGAGCCGCCAGCCGCAGCGCCCCCAGGACACACTGTATAAGCCCGGAAACTACCTGGCCGGAATCCGCAGCACCTGGCCGATGCTCAGCAGGTCGCTGGTCAGCCCGTTCAGGCTCTTGATCGCCTCCACCGTGGTTCCGTACCTCCGGGCTATCTGCCACAGGCTGTCCCCGGGCCGCACCGTGTATTCCGTGTACGACGGGCCAGGGGAGGGGGATGGCCCGGGCGAGGGAGAGGGACCCGGGGACGGCACGTTCTCACCGATGCCCAGGTATACGTCATAGAGCTTGCGCCAGGTGCTCTGCCCCACGATGCCGTCCGCCGCCAGGTTCATGGCCCGCTGGAACGCGACGACGGACTCCCTGGTGCCGCTGCCGAAGATTCCGTCCTGGGCCGGGGCCGGGACGCTGGCATAATATTCCGATACCACGTTCAGCAGATACTGCAGGGTCACCACGTCCTGCCCTCCGGAGCCCTGGCGCAGGATTACATTCGGCGGAACCGTGCCCAGCCCTAAGGAAATCCCTTCGCTGTCCAGCTCCGCCAGTCTGGCCACCGCGCTGTAGAGGCTGGATATCTTGAACCAGGTGGACTTCCCCACGATTCCGTCCGGTGACAGCCCGAAAACGCTCTGGAATTTCGTTACGGCGGCCCTGGTACTCTCCCCGAAGGTGCCCGCCGGATCCGTGATTGCCGGGATGGCGGGGTAATTCCTGCGAATCCTGTTCAGGTAGGTCTGGATGGTCTGCACGTCCAGCCCTGTGCTCCCCATCCGCAGAGGCGTCCCCGGATAGGAGGTCAGGCTGCCGGTGATGATGTCCGTGCTGGCCAGCTCGATATCTTTCGGATAATAGGAGCGAAGAATCTGCAGCGGCGTATACCCCTGGTTGGCCAAAGTCACGGTGCCCCACTGGGACATGCCTTTACAGGTGACGGTGGTGCCGTTGCAGAAGGAGGTGAAATAGGGCACGTTCTGGCCCTGCCTGCGGACATATTCATTGAAGACTCTGTCCACGATCCTGCTGACGGACTCATAAATGGGCCGCCCATACACGAAATACTGGTCATAGGCCGTGCTGTTCGTGATGTCGAAATTGTATCCTTTCGACCTGTACCATTCCGTGTAGATCCGGTTCAGGGCAAACGTGACAATGGCATGAATGTTGGCGGTCAGCGAGGCCTCCGGCCAGGTGGGATAGATTTCGCTGCTGGCCACGTTCTTCACGTAATCCGGGAAGGACACCTGTACATTGGAGGCATTCGCGCCGGGAGGCCCCAGATGCACCGTAATGGGGTTGGGGATGACGACTTGCCGCAGAATTTTATCCGTCGAACCGACAGTTCCGCCGTCCGCCCGGCCTGCTCCGCCCTGATTTCTCCGGGTTCTCATCGGATTCCCGTCCGCAAATCCCCCCGTGCCCGTCAGGCGCGGCATCGCCTCCGGTTGCAGGCTGCCGTCCGTCGGTCTGCCCTCTTCCATCGTTCCGCCGGCACCCGGCGCTCTCCCGGCATCTGCCCGTCCGGTGCCAGCCGTTTCCCTTCCGGCTTCCATCGGCCTGCTGTCCTCTGCCGCGCCACTTCCGTCCTCCGTGTCGGCCCGCCCCACCTGGCCCCGCGCCTCCTGCATGGCCACGGCAGGCTTTCCTACGAAAATCTTCGTCTCCCCGGGACGCCTCTGCCGCTCCTGCATTGGCACCATGGCAAGGGGCAGCACAGCCGTCTCCCGGTCATAAACGGGTATGTTGGATACATAGATCGTGTCGAAGCCCGCCTTCTGCGCCAGCACATTGTAGCTTGCATATGGCAACCCGGAATAATACTGGTTCTGGGAAAAGCTCTTATCCAATGTCTCCAGAGGCACAGTCCCGGTCTCCCCGCTTTCGTCCGTGCGAAGCTGGTACAGGCTGTTGCCCTCATCGTCCAGCACCCTGACCTGTACGCCCTCCAGAGGCAGGGCTTCATGGGCAGTCCGCGCCTGTATGGTCAAATATCCAATCGCCATAGTATGGTTCTCCTGATTTCCTGTCATACATAGGATATGATGATAACGGTTTACATGTGTATGGCGATGGCGGGCACACGGAAATCAATTTTGCAAAGCAGCGATCCGAGGTATTGATAATATATCGTATAAAGTGTAGAATTAAGAAAGAATGCCTGATTTCAGAAGTCTCTATCAAAAAAATCAAATACCCCGCTGCAAGCAACGGGGTATCAAGCCTGCAACGCTGCAGAGCAGAAAGCGTCCAAAGGACACTTTGGTATTTGAACCTCGCGGCATTCGCCAACTGGCCGTGCCTGCACGGCCGCCTGGCTCATTGCCCGCGGGAATAAAGCAGCAATTCCGGTACAGGGCCGCAGCGGTTCTGGAATTTGTAAAAGGGTTACGGATAAGCCCGCAGGGCGCAGGGGATGTGTGAAAGGAATTTGCCAGGGCGGTACCGGAGGATTGCGGAACAGGAGAGAACATGTATTATATCGGCATTGACCTGGGCACATCAGCGGTGAAACTGCTGCTGATGGACGGGGAAGGAAAGATCGTAAATATTGTATCGAGGGAATATCCTCTGTATTTTCCGCATCCGGGCTGGTCGGAGCAGAAGCCGGAGGACTGGTATGAGCAGACCATGGCCGGAATCAGAGAGCTCACCGGCGGGGTGGACAAGAGCCGGGTGGCGGGTATCAGCTTCGGCGGGCAGATGCACGGACTGGTGATTCTGGATAAGGATGACAATGTGATCCGTCCGGCCATTCTCTGGAATGATGGCAGAACCGCCAAAGAGACGGAATATCTCAATACGGTCATCGGCAGGGAGAAACTGTCGGAATATACCGCAAACATAGCCTTTGCAGGTTTTACTGCCCCGAAACTGCTCTGGGTGAAGGAAAATGAGCCCGAGAATTTTGCCCGGATTGCAAAAATTATGCTGCCCAAGGATTATATCGCCTACAGGCTGACGGGTGTGCACTGCACGGATGTGTCGGATGCGTCCGGCATGTTGCTGTTCGATGTGAAAAACCGGCGCTGGTCCCGGGAGATGTGCGACATCTGCGGGGTTTCGCCGTCACAGCTGGCCAAATGCCACGAGAGTTATGAGGCGGTGGGAACCGTTCTCCCCGCCGTGGCAGAGGAACTGGGAATTTCCGCCTCGGTGAAGGTGGCGGCAGGAGCGGGGGACAATGCGGCGGCGGCAGTGGGAACAGGCACGGTGGGAGACAACATGTGCAATATTTCCCTTGGCACCAGCGGCACGATTTTCATATCCTCCAGAAATTTCGGAGTGGATAAGTACAATGCCCTGCATTCCTTTGCCCATGCGGACGGCAGCTATCATCTCATGGGCTGTATGCTCAGCGCCGCCAGCTGTAATAAGTGGTGGATGGATGAGATCATCGGCACAAAGGATTATGCGGCGCAGCAGCAGCTGACAGGAAAACTGGGTGAAAACCATGTGTATTTTCTGCCTTATCTGATGGGGGAACGCTCCCCGCATAACAATCCGGACGCCCGGGCCGTCTTTCTGGGCATGAGCATGGATACCACCAGGGCAGACATGACCCAGGCGGTGCTGGAAGGGGTGGCCTTTGCGCTGCGGGATTCCCTGGAAGTGGCAAAATCCCTGGGCATCAGCCTTACCCGCACCAAAATCTGCGGCGGCGGCGCAAAGAGTCCGCTGTGGAAAAAGATTATCGCAAATGTGCTGAACCTGAAGGTGGATGTGCTGGAAAGCGAGGAAGGACCGGCAATGGGCGGCGCCATGCTGGCAGCGGTGGCCTGCGGCGCATATGAAAGCGTGGAAGAAATCGCCGGAAAAGTAGTCCGTATCGTGGAGACGGTGGAACCGGAAGCGGAACTGGTGGACAAATACGAAGAACGCTATCGGAAATTTAAGGAGATTTATCCTGCATGCAAGCCCTTGTTTGTCTCCTGAGACACATAAGGGGTTTGGGGAAAGAATCACAAAAGACGAAAAAAGTTTCCGGGCGAAACGGACAGATTGTGCAGGAAGCCGCGGAGACATCACAAATTGCCGCAGATGGCAACGAATGGGGGTTATAAAATGAGAGTCATTTTGTTTGATATTGATACTCTGCGCGCGGACCACATGGGATGCTATGGGTACCAGAGAAATACCACGCCGGTTATGGATGAAATTGCGGGTGAAGGCGTGCGGTTTGACGACTATTACTGTCCCAATGCGCCCTGCCTTCCTTCCCGGGCGTCCATGATCAGCGGACAGTACGGGATTCACAATGGTGTTGTGGGACATGGGGGAACGGCGGCTGACATGCGCCTTCAGGGCAGGACCAGGAGCTTTACGGACCAGATTTCCGAAAACGGCCTGTTCATGCAGTTCCGCAGGGCCGGGATGCACACGGTGTCCTTTTCCACCTTTGCGGAGCGGCACAGTGCATGGTGGTTCAACGCCGGCTTCAACGAATGCGTGAATGTGGGCAGAAGGGGCGGGGAGTCCGCGGAGATGGTGACGCCCAGGGTGCTGGAATGGCTGGAGAAGAACGGAAGAGAGGATAACTGGATGATGCATGTGCATTACTGGGATCCGCATACGCCTTACCGGACACCCGCGGATTATGAGAGCAGTTTTTCGGGAACCGAAATGCCTGATGACTGGATCACGGAAGAAATTTTCCAGGAACATCTGCTGCATATCGGTCCCCATGGGGCAAACGAGATCAATATGTGGAATGATGATCATTTTGCCCAGTGGCCCAAGCATCCGGGCAGCCTGAAAAACCTGGCAGAGGCCAGGGCTTTCCTGAATTCCTATGACGATGGCATCCGCTACACGGACGACAATATCGGGCAGATTACCGGCTGGCTGAAGAAAAACGGACTCTATGACGAGGACCTGGCCATCATTATCACGGCAGACCACGGGGAAGACCTGGGTGAATTCGGCGTCTATGCGGAACATGGGATGGCGGATGACCCGGTGTGCCGGATTCCGCTGATTATCCGCTGGCCGGGGATGCGGAAAGGGGCAGTGGTAAAGGGATTCCATGACAATACGGACCTGGCGCCCACGGTACAGGAGCTGCTGGGAACATCCACGGTATCCTGGGATCATTTCCGCTATGACGGAGTCTCTTTTGCCAAAGCGCTGAAAGAGGGAACGGACTGTTCCAAACCTTATGCGGTGCTGACCCAGTGCGCCCATGTGTGCCAGAGAAGTGTGCGCTTTGATGATTATATCTATATCCGCACCATTCACGGCGGGTATCATCTGCTGCCGGAGGAAATGCTGTTCCATGTAAAGGAAGATCCCCATGAGCTTCACAATCTGGCGCAGGAGAGACCTGACTTGTGTGCAAAGGGGGCAAAAATGATCCTGGACTGGACGGAGAAGATGATGAAGACTTCCCGGTCCGATACGGATCCCATGTGGACCGTGATGCGGGAGGGCGGACCGGAACACTGCAGGGGCGCGCTGCGGGGTTATATGGAACGCATCAGGGACACCCCCAGGGCATACGGTATTCCGCTTCTGGAAGAACAGTACGGCGAATTTGAATGATGGATTCCGGCCAGGCACGGTGTACTTTTGTGAGGAAGCCGGAAGCAGACGAAGCATAAAATAGAAAAACCCCCATGACTGCCTGGCAGAAACTGCAAAACAGGTGCATGGGGGTTTTGATTACAGTACTTTTGCCAGAAAATCCCGGGTGCGGGGCTGGCTGGGAGAGGAAAAAATTTCCTGGGGGGAACCTTCCTCCACGATACGCCCGTCCGCCATAAAGATGACGCGGTCGGCCATTTCCCTGGCAAATCCCATTTCGTGGGTGACCACCACCATGGTCATTCCCTCCCGGGCCAGTTCCTTCATGACTTCCAGAACCTCCCCTACCATTTCCGGGTCCAGGGCGGAAGTGGGTTCGTCAAAAAGCATGACCTCCGGATCCATACAGAGGGCGCGGACAATGGCGATTCTCTGCTTCTGGCCGCCGGAAAGCTGGCTGGGGTAGGCATTGGCCCTGTCAGCCAGACCCACCCGCTCCAGCAGGGCAAGGGCCTGTTTTTCCGCCTCTGCCTGGGACTTTTTCAAAAGCTTCATGGGGGCAAGGGTCATATTTTTTAATATGGTCATATGGGGGAAAAGATTAAAATGCTGGAATACCATGCCCATTTTCTGCCGGTGGAGATTGATATCGGCTTTTTTGTCGGTGATATCAATACCCTCAAACAGAATCTGTCCACCGGTGGGAAGCTCCAGCAGGTTCAGACAGCGCAGAAAAGTGGATTTTCCGGAGCCGGAAGGCCCGATAACCACTACCACCTCACCGCGTTTAATAGAAGCGGTGACACCGTCCAGAGCCTTGATCTCGCCTTCATTATAATGCTTCTCCAGATTTGTTGCCTGGATGATGGAATCAGCGCTCACTGTTTCTCAGCCTCCTTTCCAGCCTTCCGACCAGAAATGTAAAGAACATGACCAGAATCAGGTAAATCAGTGCGGACATCAGCAGCGGGAACAGGTAATCGTAACAGTTGCCGCCGATGATATTCCCGGCATAGGTGATGTCGGTGAGGCCCACATAGCCTGCCACCGCGGTTTCCTTCAGCAGCACAATGAACTCGTTTGCCAGCGTGGGCAGCACTGTTTTGAAGGCCTGGGGCAGAATGATGTAACGCATGGTGGAGACATAGCCAAATCCCAGGCTCCGGCCCGCTTCCATCTGTCCCTGGTCTATGGACATGATGCCGCCCCGGATGATCTCGGCCACATAGGCGCCGGAATTGATGCCGAAGGACAGGGCGCCCACCATAACCTTGTTCCGGCTGGAGGCGAAGATGACAAAGTACATGATCATCAGCTGTACCACCATGGGCGTACCACGGATCACGGTCAGGTATACTTTTGATACGGCGTTGAAAAAGCCCAGCAGGGCTTTTCGCACGCCGTGCATTTCCGTGTGGTTTTTATCCCAGGATACACGGACCAGGGAGATGACCACGCCCAGCGCCACACCGATGAGCAGTGCCAGAAGGGTCAGAAGCAGCGTATTGCCCAGCCCTTTTATGTACATCTGGTAACGGTCGTCAAATACAAAACTTTTGTAAAAATCATAGCCGATATTGTTCAGCCATTCTGGTCCTTCCTGTATCCAGTCCGGAGCCACCAGGGGCCAGGTTTGAGATGCGGATGGTTTCATACGGAGTCTCCATTCCGGTTTGGCAGGCATCTCCCCGGGAGATGCTTATGCTTTTCCAGTATTTTTTATGCGCAGGGGTGCATATGGAACCTTGTTGCTGACGCAACATGCACCCTGCGCGGCGGGTTGGGGAAGATGAATCTTTCCTACTCGATTTCTGCGTTGATGTATTTATCGATAATTCCCTGAACCGTGCCGTCCGCGATAAGCTCCTGCAGCGCGGTGTTCACGGCCTCATAGAGGGCGGGATTGCTCTTGCTCATGGCTGCGGCGTAATCTTCCACCGCATATTCGGTTTCCAGAATCTTCAGACCTTCCACCTCGGCCACGAAAGCCTTCGCGGGTTCGTTGTCGATGATGACGCAGTCCACCTTTCCTGTTTTCAGCGCCTGCACGGCATCCGCGCCCTTGCTGTAACGGTCTACGGAGCCGAATCCTTTTTTTTCGATATCATCCGAGGCAAAAACGTCGCCTGTGGTATTGCGCTGTACGCCCACCACGTGGCTGGCGCCTTCTTTGGTCAGATCATCCACACTGGTGATGGCACTGTCCTGGGTTACGATAACTACCTGAATGCCGGTGGCGTAGCTGACGGTAAAATCCACTTCTTCCTGACGGTCAGGCGTAATGGTCATGCCTGCCATGCCGATATCGGCCTTGCCGCTGGCTATGGTTCCGGTGATGGAGTCAAACTCCATGTCGTCGATCTGCAGTTCCAGGCCCAGTTTTTGGGCGATGGCAGTGGCAATTTCCGCATCGATACCGGCTACCTGGCCGCCTTCCACATACTCATAAGGCGGGAAAGCCGCGTTGGTGGCCATAATCAGTTTGCCTTCCACGGCGGTGGTGAATCCTTCTGCCCCGGAAGCATTTTCCGTGCCGGCGTCATCGGAAGCGCTTTCTGTACCGGCGTCCCCGGAAGCGTTTTCCGTGCCGGTACTTTCGGATGCTTCGGAACCTGAGTCCGGGTTTTCGCTGTCTGCAGGTGTGCTGCCGCAGGCTGTCATGGACAATACCATGAGGGAAGCCAGCAGCAAAGCTGTCAGTTTTTTCATAAAATAAATCCTCCCTAAATCATATTGTTGTGTCCGCATATGCAGACATACTCTAGCACTTCATGTATAAATTGTCAATGGATTCCCGGGAAAAACAGAAAAAAATTTGCAGAAAATGCATAAAATCATAAAATATACATTTTTTATGCAAAATCCCGTGGCAGGAATGATGTCTCCGGCGCAGGGGAAGGAAACCGGGAATGCTGTGCGGGCGCGCATTTTGCTGCCAATTGTCAAAAAACTGGAATTATTTCAATTGACAAAGAAAGAAATTGTTTTTAAAGTAGAAAGAAAGGAATTGTTTTTAAAGTAGAAATAAGCATGGGATTGCCAAAAAGCGGCGTGCGGGCATGGAAAGAAGAAAGGAGCCGGGTATGAGGCTGACAGTGGGAAAAGAAGGACAGTTTAAAGCTATCGGGGAAGCATTGAAATATGCGGAAGAGCATGGGGAGCGGGGCGTCACAATCCATATTTTTCCGGGTGTTTATCATGAGAAACTGGAGATAAAGCAGGAGGGACTGGTTCTGGAGGGCGAGGATGCCGCCAGCACGGTCCTGACTTATGACGACTGCGCCAATGACATTTTGCCGGATGGGGAAAAAAGGGGGACATTCCGAAGTTATACGCTGTTTGTGGATGCGGCGGGGGTACAGCTGAAAAACCTTACCATAGAAAATGCCGCAGGCCCCAGGGAAGGGGCAGGACAGGCCGTTGCCCTGTACGCGGAGGGGGAGGGGATTGTGGTGAGTGACTGCAGGCTGCTGGGCGCCCAGGACACCCTTTTCACAGGACCGCTGCCTCCGAAGGAGGTGGAGCCGGGCGGATTCCGGGGACCAAAGGAGTTTGCGCCCCGCATAAACGGCAGGCAGTATTATAGGAACTGTTATATCTGCGGAACCGTTGATTTTATTTTCGGAAGCGCCACGGCGTATTTTGAAAACTGTGTTTTGGAATCCCTGGCGCGGCCCGGGTTTGTGACGGCCGGCTCCTCCCCGGAGGGCCAGGAATACGGTTATGTCTTCTCACACTGCCGCTTTACCGGGGAAGGCCCGGAGGGAAGCGTGTATCTGGGGCGACCCTGGAGGGAATATGCAAAAGTGGTGATTCTGGATTCCTGGCTGGGAGCCCATATCCGGCCGGAAGGATGGGACGACTGGTCCAAGGAAGGGGCGCATCAGACGGCTTATTATGCGGAATACCAAAATTCCGGCCCGGGCGCCGGGGGAAACCGGGTCAGCTGGTCCCATATGCTGAGCGAGGAAGAGGCCGGACGGTACACGAAAGAAAGTGTACTGGGAGACAATTTTGCGTGAAACAGTGCAAATTTTGCGTAAGGCAGCGCAAAAGGAAAGAAACGCGGCATGCCTTTTCCGGGTTTTGCGCCGCGGACCGGGCACTGTATGGAGGTTTGGATGAAAAAATTGATCTGGGTGGGGGATTCCACCGTGGCGTTCAATCATGCGGACACATATCCCCAGACGGGTATCGGGCAGGAATTCGGCAGATACTGCACAGAGGGATATATTGTGCTGGATTTTGCAAAAAACGGGGCCAGTTCCAGGAGCTTTTATCATGATGGAAGATTTGCCCCCGCGGAGGAGATCATGGAGGCAGGCGATTTTCTGTTGATCCAGTTCGGGCACAACGACGAGAAGCCGGATGCGGAAAGGCACACGGAGCCTGATTCCACTTATCAGGAATATTTGATGAAATATGTGGATGCCGCCAGAAGAAAAGGGGCACATCCGGTTCTGGTGACGCCTCTTTCCCGCAGACAGTTTGGGGAGGATGGCAGGATTAAAAACACCCACGGGGAGTATCCGGCCGCGGTGCTGGCCCTGGGAAAAAGGGAAAATATTCCTGTGGTGGACCTGACGGAGAAGAGCCGTATTCTGTATGAGCAGGCGGGGGAGAAGGAGAGCCGGAAATGGTTTATGTATTTTCCGGCCGGAACTTATGAGAATTACCGGGAGGATATGCGGGACAACACGCATCTTCACCATGAGGGGGCCGTGAAGATGGCTTCCCTTGTGGCGGAAGGGCTGCGGGAACTGGGCGGGATTTATGCGGCAGTTCTGGCGTGAATGCCGCATAAAGGCGCCGGTCCCGGCTGAGGGGCTGCCCGGAACTGGTTTTTTTGTGAAAAAGTATGGAAAAGCACAGGGAAAAAAGCTATAATAAAAAACGGAAAGAAGAGAAAAAAGAACTTATTTTCAAGTCAGGAGGAGAATAAAATGAACAATTTACCACAGGTAAAAATCGGTATCGTGGCCGTGAGCAGGGACTGTTTTCCGGAGAGTCTGTCCGTGAACAGAAGAAAGGCCCTGGTTGCGGCTTACACGGCAAAATACGGCACGGATGCCATCTATGAGTGTCCCGTGTGTATTGTGGAGAGTGAGATTCACATGGTGCAGGCCCTGGAAGACATCCGGGCCAACGGCTGCAATGCGCTCTGCGTTTATCTTGGAAATTTCGGACCCGAGATTTCCGAGACACTTCTGGCAAAGCATTTTGAAGGACCGGCCATGTATATTGCGGCTGCGGAGGAGAGCCAGAATGATCTGGTGGGCGGCCGCGGGGATGCCTACTGCGGTATGCTGAACGCAAGCTACAATCTGAAACTGCGCAATGTGAAGGCTTATATTCCCGAGAACCCGGTGGGAACGGCAGCCGAATGTGCGGACCGCATCCACGAATTCATTCCCATTGCCAGGGCGATTGTGGGTTTAAGCAGCCTGAAGATCATTTCTTTCGGCCCCAGGCCGCTGAATTTCCTTGCCTGCAACGCGCCCATAAAGCAGCTGTATAATCTGGGTGTGGAAATCGAGGAGAACTCCGAGCTGGATCTCTTTGAAGCTTTTCAAAAACATGAAGGGGATGAAAGAATTCCCGCCAAGGTAAAAGAGATGGAGGAGGAGCTGGGCGCCGGCAACAAAAAGCCCGAGATTCTGCCCAGGCTGGCACAATATGAACTGACCCTTCTGGACTGGGTGGAAGCCCATAAGGGATACCGCAAATATGTGGCCATCGCCGGAAAGTGCTGGCCCGCATTCCAGACACAGTTCGGCTTTGTGCCCTGCTATGTGAACAGCCGTCTCACCGGTATGGGAATTCCGGTATCCTGTGAAGTGGATATTTACGGCTGCTTAAGCGAGTTTATCGGCACCTGTGTCAGCGAGGACATTGTCACATTGCTGGATATCAACAATACCGTGCCGGAAGACATGTATGGGGAGTCCATCCAGGGCAGGTATTCCTACACCCACAATGACACTTTCATGGGATTCCACTGCGGGAATACCAATACGAAAAAGCTTTCTGCCTGCAGCATGAAATATCAGATGATCATGGCGCGGAATCTTCCCGAGGAAGTGACCCAGGGTACCCTGGAGGGAGATATCATCCCCGGGGACATCACATTCTACCGCCTGCAGTCCACGGCGGACAATCGGCTTCGCGCCTACATAGCACAGGGAGAGGTGCTGCCGGTGGCCACCAGATCCTTCGGCGGTATCGGCGTGTTCGCCATTCCGGAGATGGGACGTTTCTATCGGCATGTGCTGATCGAGAAGAACTATCCTCACCATGGGGCAGTGGCCTTCGGACATTTCGGAAAAGCATTGTATGAAGTGTTTAAGTACATAGGCGTTCCCGTGGAGGATTTGAATTACAATCAGCCAAAGGGTGTGCTGTATCCCACGGAAAATCCCTTTGCGTAAAAATATAGGGAGCCATACCCGGTAAACCATGTCCGGGACTGCCGGAAAAGACAGATTTTGCGGACAGTTCCGGACATTTTTCTATGCGCAGGGGCGCGTAAGGAAATCAGCAGCGAAAGCTGAATCTTCCCTGCTCGATGGTATAGGGGCGCATATGGAAAACTGTTGCTGACGCAACATGCACACGGTCACCCGCAGGAAGAATGTCAGCAAAGGCTGGCAGGTGACCGGCGCGGCGGGCAGTGGAGAAGGACATTCCCCTACTTGACTGCACAGGCCCGTACAGAGGAATGATGCCGGAGGTTTGTCCGGCGGAAAGGATAGACAGAAAATTATGGCCAGAATATATGTGAATCCCAATGTAAAAAAAGGACGTATCAACCCTGAACTGCAGGGACATTTTTCAGAGCATCTGGGAAGGTGTATTTATGAGGGAATCTATGTGGGGGAAGATTCGGATATCCCCAATGTGAACGGTATGCGCAGGGATGTGGTGGAAGCGCTGAAGGAAATCCGGGTGCCGGTGCTGCGATGGCCCGGGGGATGCTTTGCGGACGAGTATCACTGGAAGGATGGAATCGGCCCCAAGAGCAGCCGGAAAAAAATGATCAACACTCACTGGGGCGGCGTGGTGGAGGACAACAGCTTCGGCACCCATGAGTTTATGGAACTGTGCCGCCAGCTTGGCTGCAAGACTTATGTGAACGGCAATGTGGGAAGCGGCACCGTGCGGGAGATGAGCGAATGGGTGGAATACATGACTTTCAGGGGAGTATCCCCCATGGCCGACCTGCGCGGGGAGAACGGACATGAGGAACCCTGGACAGTGGATTATTTCGGGGTGGGAAATGAGAACTGGGGCTGCGGCGGCAATATGAGGCCGCAGTATTACGGCGATCTGTACCGCAGATACCAGACTTATATACGTAATTACGATTCGGAGAGGCCGGTGCGCAAAATTGCCTGCGGCGCCAACGGAGAGGATTATGACTGGACGGAAAAAGTGCTGGAGACCACCTTCGACCACGGGCATGGCTATATGGACGGTCTGTCCCTGCATTATTATACCACGCCCCGCATCAGCGGGCGGCAGAAGGTGTCGGCCCTGGATTTTGACCGGGAAGAGTATTACTGCACCCTGAAGGCGACTTTGAAAATGGAGGAGCTGATCAGAAGGCACGGCGCCATAATGGACCGGTTTGATCCCGGAAAGAAGATCGGCATGATCATTGACGAGTGGGGGACCTGGTATGATGTGGAGCCTGGCACGAATCCCGGTTTCCTGTACCAGCAGAACTCCATGAGGGACGCCCTTGTGGCAGGCATCAACCTGAATTTGTTCAATAAACACTGTGACAGGGTGAAAATGGCCAATATTGCCCAGATGGTAAACGTGCTGCAGGCCGTGATTCTGACGGAAGGGGAGAAGATGCTGAAAACGCCCACATGGCATGTGTTCCATCTGTATCGCCATCATCAGGGGGCAGAACTGCTGGAGTCCTCCGTGGAAACCCGGGAAGTGGGAACAGGGGAATACAAAGTTCCCGGCCTGACGGAATCGGTCTCCCGATCCGGGGACGGCAGGATTCACATGACCCTGACCAATCTTTCCCTGGACAGTGCGGAGGATGTGGAGTGCATTTTCGCGGACGGCAGGGTGAAGTCGGCGGAGGGTACGATACTGACGGGGGATATGAGGGCGCATAATACCTTTGAGGAACCTGACGCGGTGCGGGAGAAACCTTTTACCGGCCTTGCTGCGGGGGAGAATAAGCTCAGATTTACCGTTCCTCCCTGCAGTGTGCTGCATCTGGAAATGGAAATGATATAAAAACGCCGCGGACATCAGCGGCGGGGTGATATTCTTACGGATCGGAAAGAAAAGCATGAAATGGGAAAATGCGGGCGGATGTTGTACGCCGGCGGGTACCAAAAACAGTCAGGGGACGACAGCAGTGGCGCTGTCGTCCTTTTTCCGGTTCCGGTACGGTGTCTTTGATGCACTTTCCGGAATCAGGAGTCTATATCAGAATCTGCGGCTACCGCTGAAACCACGCTGGAGATTACCGATATAATTACCGCCACAATGATAATCAGTAATCCGCCTCCTAAAATAATGAACATAGCTGAAAACCTCCCTGTGATATAGTTTGAAAATGTATTGTCACCGGCCGTCTGGCCGTTTCCTGCCCTGAACACGGACTAAATACAGTATAGCATGATTATTCCGGAATCTCAACCGGAAAAAGGGATTTTGGTTAAATCTTTTTCGTCAGTACTCTTTCCATAATAGTTTGTGTTTTGTGTAGCGAAAGGGGCCTGAAGATAAGTATATGAAATAGTCTTCTGCCAAATGGGTAAAAAAGTGCATGAAAGCAAAAAGGAACCGGCCGGAAAGAATTTTCGGAATAGAGGTTGTGCGGGCGGCTTGTTTTTGGTATGATAAACAAATAGGATTTTTGCTGTGGGCATGGTATTCATGCCGGAAGGGGGAGCCGTATGCCCCCGCACAGAAGATGGGGGGCCGGTATGATTACAATCTCCCTTTGTATGATTGTAAAAAACGAAGAGAAGATATTGGAAAGATGCCTGAATACGGTGGCGGACTTGGTGGACGAGATCATTATTGCGGACACCGGTTCCACGGATGCCACAAAGGAGATTGCGGCGCGCTACACGGAGCATGTGTACGATTTTCCCTGGACAGATGACTTCAGTGCCGCCAGAAATTTTGTGTTTTCCAAAGCCACTCAGGAATATATATATTCTGCGGATGCGGATGAAGTCCTGTCCCCGGAGAACAGAGAGCGGTTCCGGGCGCTGAAGATGTGTCTGGATCCCGGGATTGAGATTGTGCAGATGAAGTATGCCAACCAGCTTTGCTTCGGCACAGTGTATAATTTTGACGAGGAGTACCGTCCAAAACTTTTCAAAAGAAAACGGGATTTCGTCTGGGAGGCGCCCATTCACGAGATGGTGCGTCTGGAACCGGAAGTGTATGACAGCGACGTGGTAATTACCCACATGCCCCAGGGCAGCCATGCCAAGCGTGATTTGGAGAATTTCCGCAAGTCCTGGGAAAAGGGATACCGCCTGTCCAAAAGGCTTCACGGTATGTACGCCAGGGAGCTGATGATGGCGGGGGACAGGGAGGATTTTGCCGGGGCGGCCGCTATTTTTGCGCAGTCGGCAGCGGACAATGAACGGGACGGTGAGGAGATGGCCCAGGCCTGCTGCGTGGTGGCAAGGGCGGCAAGGCTGGAGGGGGATGTGATTTCCTTTTTTAAATATGCGTGCAAGGTCATAGCCCAGGAGGCCTGCTCGGAGATCTGCTGTGAGATGGGCCTCTTTTACGAGGAGAGGGAGGACTGGGAGGAGGCCGCGGTGTGGTATTACAATGCGGTATACGAGACACAGCCCATCCTGAATCTCCGGGCAGGGGGTGCGGAGAGCCTGGAAGGGCTGATCCGCTGTTATGAAAGGCTGGGATGTCCGGAGCAGGCGGACATTTACCGGCAGGAGCTGCAGAATTGCCAGACGGAGGTTATGGGGACAGACAGAGGATAGAAGCAGGCCTGTACGGAGTGCCCCGGCAGGAAGGCATACGGAAGATGAGGGCGCAAAGACGGCAGGCGGAAAGGTGACAGAATATATGAGCTGGGAAGAGAATGTGCGGACAGTGGTGCCTTATACGGCGGGAGAGCAGCCCAATAAGGCAGATATGGTCAAATTGAACACAAACGAATGCCCGTATCCTCCGGCGCCCGGGGTGGAAAGGGCGGCTGCCGGGCTGGATTACCGGCAGCTGCGTCTCTATCCGGATCCGGACACCGGGGTGCTGACAAAGGTTCTGGCAGAATATTACCATGTGAAACCGGAGCAGGTGTTTGTGGGGGTGGGATCGGATGATGTTCTCTCCATGGCCTTCATGACTTTTTTTAACGGCCCGCTTCCGGTACTGTTTCCGGATGTGACTTATTCTTTCTATGATGTGTGGGCCCAATTACACGGAATTCCTTACAAGACCTGCGCGCTGGATGAAAACTGGCATATTTGTCCCCGGGATTACAGACAGCCCAACGGAGGCGTGGTGTTCCCGAATCCCAATGCACCCACGGGACTTCTGGAGGATTTGGGGACGGTGGAAGAGATCGTGGCCGCCAACCGTGACGTGGTGGTGATTGTGGATGAGGCTTATGTGGATTTTGGGGGCGTCTCCGCCCTGCCGCTTTTGAAAAAATACGACAATCTGCTGGTGGTCCAGACCTTTTCCAAGTCCCGGGCCATGGCGGGAATGCGGATTGGATTCTGTATCGGCAGTGAGAAAATGATCCGGTATTTACAGGATGTGAAATTTTCTTTCAATTCTTATACCATGAATCTGCCGGCCCAGATTCTGGGTGCGGAAGCTGTCAGGGACGATGCCTATTTTAAGGAGACCACGGCCAGAATCGTTGCCACCAGGGAGCGGGTGAAGGGGGAACTGAAGAAGCTGGGATTTTCCTTTCCCGATTCCAGTGCCAACTTTATATTCGCAACCCATGGGCACATCCCGGCAGAGAGAATTTTCCGGGCTCTCAGGGAAGCGGATATCTATGTGCGCTACTGGAATAAGCCCAGGATATCGAATTATCTGCGCATCACCATCGGAACGGAGGAGCAGATGGAGAGGCTGCTGGATTTTCTGAAGAAATATGTGGACAAAAACCGGAAGATATGCTAAACCATAATAGGGTCAGACAGCCCGGGCCTATGCCTGGAAATGGGTGCAGAGGCTGACCTGGCGGGGAGGCTGTCTGAAGGGTTACCGGAAATCAAAGTCCCCGCAGCAATAAACAGAATGGAGAATTAATATGATCAAAAGTTTTTTAAAGGGTGTTGTCATCGGCATTGCGAATATTGTCCCGGGAGTCAGCGGAGGCACCATGATGGTGGCCATGGGTATTTATGACAAGCTGATTCACTGCATCACGCATTTGTTCAGTGAGTTTAAGAAGAGTGTGCTGTTTCTGCTCCCCATTGCGGTGGGCATGGTGGCGGCAATTGCCGGAAGTTCCTTCGGGCTTGTGTTTCTTTTTGAAAATTTTCCCATCCAGACCAATCTGCTGTTTATCGGTCTGATCCTGGGCGGCCTTCCTGCGATCTGGAAAAACGTGAAAGGAAAGAGCATCAAGGCGGGCCATATAGCGGCGTGTATTCTGTTTTTCGCGCTGGTGGTGGGCATGGCGCTGATGGGGGAGACGGAAGAGCGGGCGGCAGACCTGTCTTTCAGTATCTGGAATGTACTGATACTGCTGGGCGTGGGCGTAATTACCTCCGCAACCATGGTGATTCCCGGGGTCAGCGGTTCCATGGTGCTGATGCTGATGGGTTTCTATTATCCGGTGCTGAACACCGTGAAGGAATTCTTTTCCGATCTGGCGGCATTCAATGTACAGGGGCTTCTGAAGGGCTGCGGAATCCTGATTCCTTTCGGCATCGGGGTAGTGGCGGGTATTTTCGGGGTCGCCAAGCTGGTGGAGATTGTCTTTGAGAAATTTCCCCTCTATGCCTACTGGGCTATCATCGGCCTGATCGTCTCCTCGCCGGTTGCCATACTCCTCATGGGGACATTCCCCGCAGTGACGGTTCTGAGCGTGGTGACGGGAGTGGCTGCCCTGGCGGTGGGCGCCGTGATTGCCATGAAACTGGGGGAATGATGTGTTGCCGCCGTCAGACAGACGGCAGGAGAAATGTCCATGTTTCAAAGTAAACTATTCTTAAGGTTGTTTTTCACATATATTCTGGTGATTGCTTCGTACATGATTCTCTGTATCAGCTTTCTGTTTTACGAAAATAACCAGATCAATGAAATTCAGGAAAAACGGATCAGTGAAATCCAGCTGGATGCGGTTGGCAATACCATGGAGCAGCGGATTGCCACTGCGCAGAATATTGTTCAGAATCTCAGCTATTCCACCACAATGAAGCAGCTCTATATCAGTGAGAGAACCGGGGAACAGCTGGATTCTTACGCGCTTTTTTCCATACAGAGCGAGATGAAGAGCGCGCTGATAACGGGCAACCGCTCCATTTACCAGATTGTGCTTTTTGTGGATGGCAGCAATAAGGCGTACTCCGGCGGAGGGGTCATCGCCCTGACGGACAGCTATGTGCCGCTGGGGGAAAGCCTGCCTTATGTGCTGGTGGACACAGTGGGAAATGCGTTTCAGATTGACGGAACGAAGCGGTATTCCTTTAACACGGAGTACCTATTGTACTGCGACGCCTATTCCTATCAGAACGGAAGCGACATCGGCACCATGTGCATCATGTTTGACCTGAAGCGCCTGGGCAACGACCTGAAGGATGTTCTGGAGGAGGGGTACAGTGCCCGGATCCGGTATCTGGAGGAGGATATATTCTGCCAGGGGGAAATGGAAGGGGAAGTGTGCGTCAGGGAATCGGACCTGATGCCGGGACTGTTTTATGAAATTTATGTGCCGGAAAACATGGGGGCTGAGGTAAACCGCTATTTTTATTTCACCCTGCTGGGCATCGTGGTGATTTCGGCGGTCTTTCTGGCGCTGGCCTATGCGGTGAGCAGGCGGTATTACATGCCCATAGACCATCTGGAGCAAATGGTATCTTCCGGTCAGGACAGCTGTTCGGATGAAATGGAAAAAATTATCCGGGGAATCCAGGATCTCATCGGGGAGAAGAACGAATACCGGGAAAAAATGCTGACCATAACCCCTTATGCCAGAACGGGCATGCTGCATTCCATGATCGCGGGAAACCTGGCAAAGGAGAGCGTGAATATATTTCTGGACGAAAATTATCTGGATTTGATTAAGCCGTATTATATTGTTTCGGTGGTCAATTTCGCCTTTGACGGCAAGCCCTGCCTGAAGGAAGAAGAATACCGACGGAAGACGGAGGAACTGTTCCACACCATTACGGAAATGTTTTCCACGGATGAGATACATATTGTTTATTATTTCAGAGATAGTTACAATGTATTTCTGATTACCAATTTTGAGACGGAACAGAGAGGGGACGATCTGTTTTACCAGATTCATAAGTATGTGAGTACGGCGGCAGAGAAGGATTACTGCCATGTGACCATGGGAGTGGATGTGCTGCGGGATGACATCGGGGAACTGAAAGAGGCCTGCGGGGGAGCGTTCAGGGCGCTGGACGGTATTTTGACGGATGGCAGGGGGACCGTGTATTTCCTGGAAGACATGGGAGGAAAGACGAACCATTATTATTTCCCGGTGAATTTCCGGGAGAAGCTGAAACACTGCCTGCTGAAGCAGGATATGGTGGAAATACACAAACTGCTGTTTGACATTTACAAGACAAACCTGGATATCGCGGGTTCTCCGGAAATGTACAGGGCCTTGGTGGATGAATTTCATCTGACGGTCATCAAGACATTGCGGGAGATCACGGAACTGAACACGGTGCATCTGAACATTAAAAAATTTGAGGGACTTGCCACCCTGCAGGACATTTTTGATTACTATGATGCGGCGCTGCTTTCGGTGATGGATGCGCTGCGGGATCAGGGAAGGCAGGATGACACCAGGCTGGAAGAGGATATTGCGGAATATATTGACTCCCATTACTGTGATGCGGATTTATCCATGCAGAGTCTCACGGACCGGTTTAACGTGAGTAATAAATACCTGAGCCTTCTGTGCAAGGAACGGTTCGGAGTCACATACCTGCAGTATGTGCAGACAAAACGGATCAGGAAAGCGGCGGAACTGCTCAGGGATAAACAGCTCTCCCTGACGGAGGTGGGCGTCATGTGCGGTTACACGAACCAGCTCACCTTCCGGCGCAACTTCAAGAGCGTTATGGGCGTGAATCCCAGTGTTTATCAGGAAAATCAGGAATCGTAAAAAAGTGATGCCACAAGGAAAAAATGATGCTTTTCCCGGAAAGCATCATTTTTTTGTGTCACAGTAAAAATAAACCACCGGCTATGCCGGTGAGTCCCCAGCTGCTTT
>OFFK01000417.1_pt1 | contig 37611 bp, 30 predicted proteins | sample 1521361 | NCBI WGS metagenome assembly OFFK01 (sample SAMEA3504096, study PRJEB24116) | mouse gut metagenome | biome: mouse gut; feature: mouse-associated habitat; material: faeces | place: Denmark | collected 2011 | reverse complement strand
CGGTGATTCCGCGGCAGCCGTTAACCAGCTGGGCTTCGGCGACAAGATGAGCCATATCTCCACCGGCGGCGGCGCATCCCTGGAATTCCTGGAAGGCAAGGTTCTCCCCGGCGTCGCGGCAGCAGACGATAAATAAGGGAAACGGCGAGAAGCCGAGGAACAGTCTCGCGACGCCGTGCGTGGCGGCAGCGGACGATAAATAAGGGAAACGGCGAGAAGCCAAGGGACAAACCCGCGACGCCGTGCGTGGCGGCAGCAGACGACAAATAAGGGAAACGGCGAGGGGATAAATAACATGGAGGATTTTTCCATTGGGGAGATGCTTGAAATGCAGAGAAAGCTCCAGGAGAACTATAAAGATAAATGGGAGCCAATCAATGTGGATACAGGTAAGAACAAGCTTCTCTGGATGATCGGAGAAGTGGGCGAGGTAATTGACATTGTAAAGAAAAAGGGAGGCCATCGGGCCATTGAGGATGCAGGACTCCGAAGGGACCTTGTGGAGGAAATGGCGGATGTTCTCATGTATTACAATGATGTCCTGTTGTGTTATGGAATAACTCCTGGGGAACTCAAAGAGGCTTATACCCGGAAATTTGACAGAAATTTGATCCGCTGGCGGTAAGACACAGGCGTTTCGGCGGCAGGAAGGCCTGCCCGGGTGCATCATATTATGATGAGAGGCCAGGCTATATAGCAACAAAGCGCCTGCCGCGGTATGCCCTAAAAGGCAAAACGAAAATAATACAGAGAATAGAGGATTTATATTATGGCAAGAAAGAAAATCATTGCCGGCAACTGGAAGATGAACATGACTCCCAGTGAGGCTGTAAAGCTGTGCGGCGAATTGAAGGATCTGGTAAAGAGTGACAGTGTGGACGTAGTATACTGCGTTCCGGCGATTGATATCGTGCCCGTTGTGGAGGCCGTGAAAGGGACTAACGTAGCGGTTGGTGCCGAGAATATGTACTTTGAGGAAAAGGGCGCTTACACAGGGGAGATTTCTGCTGCCATGCTGAAAGACGCAGGCGTGAAGTATGTCATCATTGGACACTCCGAGAGAAGGGATTATTTCAAAGAGGATGACGTGCTGCTGAACAAGAAAGTGAAAAAGGCTATCGAGGCAGGGCTGACCCCGATTCTCTGCTGCGGCGAGTCTTTGGAGCAGAGAGAAATGGGAGTAACCATGGACTGGATTCGCCTTCAGATCAAGTCCGATCTGGTGGATGTAACCGCGGACCAAGTGAAGGAGATGGTTATCGCCTATGAGCCTATATGGGCCATCGGCACAGGCAAGACCGCGACCACGCAGCAGGCCCAGGAAGTCTGCAAGGGCATTCGCGACTGCATCGCCGAGATGTACGATGAGGATACCGCAGCTGCGGTGCGCATCCAGTACGGCGGCTCCGTATCCGCTTCCAACGCGGCTGAACTCTTTGCCCAGGCTGATATCGACGGCGGCCTGGTGGGCGGTGCTTCCCTGAAGCCTGATTTCGGGAAGATTGTCAACTATAAATAAGTGTAAACATGCACAATAAACAGCACTAGATATAGGAAATAAAACCCCTATATCTAGTGTTTTTCTATTAAAGGATTTAATTTTGTATCATAAAAAGAGGAAGAGTATCAGTTTTTAATCTGTCTTATTCTTCCTCTTTCTTTTTGTCTTTTGGCGGATCGGGAATAAACTCACATATATCATCTAAAGTGCAGTCCTCTAAAATATTGAGAATGTTGTTAAGAGTATTTACATTGACATTTCCTGTTTTAAGTCTCTGTAGTTGAGAGCGGCTGATTCCTTTATATGTGTAGAGGTGATATTGAGTTATTCTTCGTTCTTCAAAAATTTTAAACAGCTTATCAAACTTTATCATCTTTTTCTTCTGTTTTCTGCTAATCTCCTGATGAAAACGTCAGGAGATTTTTTGGTGGACAACAGATAAAGCGCTTTATAAAACGCCTGGAGAAGAGATGCAGCATTGTACTGTATGCCTCGGGAGAGGAACTGACCCTGCTGAAATTTGGGAAAGCAGCCGATAAATATGGTAAGGGCGGGTACCGAAGAGGCTTTAGCGATTATAAACAGGAGGAAATTGCGGATGAATGATATGACACAGCTGCTTCATTCTATGGAGCGGAGCATGAAGCTGCAGAACCGTGCCAGGGCGGAGAGGCGTGCAGCGAGGGCGGAACAGGAAAAACGGGAATTTCAGGAGAAGCTGCTGCAGGCCGAGGCCAGCAAGATGGAGCTGGACGGAATGGCATCAAGCGTAAAAGGGAAACAAGATGCCGTACAGCGTGACCAGCTGATCAGCATGATGATGGCGGGATTTTAAACCGCACATCTTCCGGGGTGTGCTTCCAGCCGATGCGGATAAGGCATTGGAAGAGCAGGAGGAAAGCAGGATCGGGGGTCGTATTGCCCCCGCAGCTGAATCCCAAATTTGTGACAGCGGCAGCGGCCCTGGCCATTTTGGTGGCGGCAGTAACAGCGGTTCAGAATACTCTGAAATTTTCCGGCAGTGGAGGTATCGGAGGCGGAGATAACAGATGATTTATAAAATAACGCAGTGCGAAAAAGCGGGTTTTCTGTTTGCGGGCTGGGAGGAAACGCTGATCCGGTCGTGCCTGCAGGGTGTGATGGGACATATTTACGGGGATTCTGATGAGGCACCTGTATCGGCGATGGCAGTGTTGGGGGATTTCTGTTTTCTGGCGGGAAAGCCCGACAAAGAACTTGTAATGTATAAGCCCGGAGAGTGTATACAGGGCTTTGTCATTATGGTTCCTCAGAATGAGGCATGGGGAACACTGGTGGAAGAATGCTATCAGGAAAGGGCGAAAAAAGTGTGGCGATATGCCATAAAGAAGGAACCGGAGGTTTTCAGCGGGGGCGCGGTTTTGCAACGCCTGCAGACGATAACAGAGCACCTGGAGAAAGGATATACGCTGAAAATGATGGATGAAGCCCTGTTCCGGTATTGTAGGGGGATTTCCTGGTGCAGGGACTGGGTGTCACAGTACGACGATTTTGACATGTACCGCCGACTGGGGCTTGGTGTAGTTATTTTGAAGGATGGGGAGCCGGTTTCAGGGGCGTCTTCTTATTGCGGATATTCCGGGGGCATCGAGGTTGAAATCGATACTAGAGAGGATTATCGGAGAAAAGGGCTTGCTGCCATCTGCGGGGCAAAATTGATTCTGGAATGTGTCAAAAAAGGCTGGTACCCCAGCTGGGATGCGCAGAATCTGTGGTCGGCGGCACTGGCCGAAAAGCTGGGATACCATTTTTCACATGCGTATACAGCCTATGAGATTCAGGGGTGGTAATGGGGGCGCCGTTAGCAGGGAGGCTTACGTGTAACTTACAATGCGGAGAGGCTTGGTAGTCAAACGGTTTCCGGGCTGAAAGTATCCTATTTAACGGTCTGATTACATGAAATTGCATACAGGCAAACCGTTGAATTACAGCCGCATTGGTGGAAAAATTTCGAATTATTACTTTTGGGTGTTGTGTGCTTCACGGATATTTGATATAATAGAACAAATGTTTGTAGATGGAGCCGGGGCAAAAAGGGTGTTTCGGCCTAAAAAAGCAGGCGGGCAGTGGGAGATTATGGGGCGCTATGGGGAAATACGACAAAGAGTATGAGGCATTCGAGATTTTTGAGCAGATACAGAATGAGAAGAGTCGGGAAGAGTCTGTTCCGCGGCCATTGCCTCTTTCTTTTGAAGAAGCTCCCTACTATGAGATTGCGTATGATGCAGAGCCGGTACTGGATGGCGTGACGGCATCAGCTCCGGAAGCGTTTTCCCTGTCCGGTGACCGGGCAGGAGCGGAGGAGAGACGGACCGGGGTGAAGGATGGGAAGAGGGCAGAAGCAGAAGCCTGGAACCAGACAGAAGCGGAGGTACGGAACCGCGCAGCAATGGGAAACTGGGTTCAAAGGGAGTTGGAAGAGGCAGCAGCGGGAGCCTGGGGCAAAAGGTGGGAGGAGGCAGAAGTAACGGTCTGGAACCAAGGGGAGACAGAAGCGGAAGTACAGAATCGGACAGCAGCGGGAGTCTGGGAGCCAAAGGAGGCAGAAGCAGGAGCCTGGGGCAAAAGGGAGTCGGAGGAGGCAGAAGCAGAAGCCTGGAATCAGGGGGAGGCAGCAAGAGAACAGTATCAGACAGCGGTGACACAGACCCGGAGGCCGTCAGGCTGGCAGCAGGCAGGCCCGGAAAAAATCGGGATTCGGGAAGAGGACCCGGTGCGGGAGCTGTTCAATCGAATGCGGGATATTGCCAGGGAGGACAGGTACCTGAATTTCCGCAGTTCCCATTTTTACAATCAGAAGATGCAGCAGGAAAACGCAAAATTATTTTACCGCCAGGGCATGTTGATGAAGGATTTCCGGGATGCGTATGCGGTGACGGTTCCCTATGCTTCCTATTATCCCAGCTACCAGATGATGGGATATGAGCAGCTGCGGACTTTTTTTACCTGGCGGACACAGGTGCGGGAGGGAAGGGTGGAGCATGTATCCCTGTCGTACGCTTTTTTGTATATTTATGAACTGCTGAACAATATCGGCGTGGAGAACCCGGGGGAAGGCCTGGAAAGGCTGCTGTTTTTCTGGGATGCTTTCCGGGTATATGACAGGTCCGTGGACAAATATGTTGTGAGATGGCTGAAGGATTACTACATTTATTACGGACTGCCCGGAAGTTTCCGGGATTTTGTGGAGGAAAATAGCCTGGGTGGTTACTATCCGGAGCTTTCGGAGGAGGAGAATGCCTTTGAGCTGTTCTGTGGCCGGTCCAAATATGACATCCGAAAATCCGCCTTTTATGCAGGGAGGGAGGAACAGGTCAGGAGATGCTTTCTATTTACCCTTGAGCGGCTGCGGGAGGCATTGGCGGCAGCCGGATTTGAACTGGACCGGTTCCTTTTTCAGCCCACCAGAAAGATGACTCCATGGGTTCCCTTCCTGGGGGCGCTGTTCTGTCCGGCAGGAAAACAGGCGGACAGGCAGGTGATGCTTTCCCGGAAGGAAATCTATGTGTGCAGCAGGAATCAGTGGACCTTCAGCGCGGTGGTGACCACGGACAGCGGAAAGCGGCTGATGGGCTACGTTTTGAAGCAGATGGAGTCCCTGCTGCGGAAGTTGACGAAGTACAAGCATAAACTTACCGCAAATCCGGACATGATCAGCTCTGTGACGGCGGAAGAGCTGAAGAAGGCGGGGATCTGCCTGGAAACCGTAATTACGGAGGCGGTGACGGCATTTTACAGAGAAGAAACCAAAACGGTGGTCCGGGTAAACAGAGGGGCACTGGAAAAGATCCGGAAGGAAGCGTATGTGATTCAGGAAAAACTCACGGTACCGGAGGACGGGGGTATGGTTCCGGAGCAAATGAGGACAGGCACAGAGGCCGTTCATGCCGCACATGAGGGAATATCCGCAGGGGATGGGACTGCTGATAAGACAAATCCGGCGGAGGGGCAGGAGAGAATCCGGGAAGCCGAAAAGAACCAGGAAAGCGTTCAGGGTTTGGCGTGTAATCAGGGCGAGGATGGTATCCGGAAGCAGGACGGCCGGGAAAAAGAACCGGAAACGGACCGGAACCTGCAGGGGACCCGGAATGACAGGGTATTCCAGTTTATGGCGCAGCCGGAAATCACACAACAATCCGGAACTGCAAACATGGAGGGCAATGAGGGGAACGGAACATTACCGGAAAGCGGGGGAGAATGGGACGTTTTGCGGGAGCGTCTGACGGACACGGAACGACAGGCTCTGCGTATTATTTTGTGCGAAAAAGCGAATCTAAAGGAGTTTGCCTGCCAACAGGGGATTATGTTGGAGGTTCTTGCGGAGGGGATCAATGAGAAGGCGGCAGACGTGGTGGGAGATGGAATTCTGGATAATGAATTTGCGTTCTATGAGGATTACCTGGAAGAGGTAAGGAAAATGTTGGATGTGACCTGAAGACAGGCTGTCTTAAAGAGGGTGCGGAAGAATATAGATCTTCAAGGGGAGGACAGGGAACAATATGTTAAGACTTGAAAAAATCAATGGAAAAAATGTATGGGATATTGTAGGATTAAGTGTCAAAGAGGAGCAGAGGCATTTTGTGGCGGAGAATAAAGTCAGCATAATTGAAGCATACACCACCATCACGGGAGGCGGCCAGGCTTTTCCCTTCGGAATTTACGATGGCAGCGTGCCGGTAGGCTTTTGCATGATTGGCTATGATGTGGATGACTATTGGGAGGATGCGCCGGAGATTGCCTACAGGAATTACAATCTTTGGCGTCTGATGATTGATAAACGCTGTCAGTATCATGGGTATGGGAGAGAGGCGGTAAAGCTTGCATTGGATTTCATCCGGACAAAGCCCTGCGGAGATGCGGAGTACTGTTGGCTGTCTTATGAACCGGATAACGAAATTGCGAAGAAGCTTTATCATTCTTTTGGCTTTGCGGAAACCGGGGCTATGGATGGCGAAGAAGTTATTGCGGTTCTTAAGCTATCGGCTCCGGAAACGGTTTGTTAAGGGACATTTTATACGGTTCACAGCCAGTATAAGTCTTCCCTGTCTTCTGCCCATCTGAAAGTATTCTACCGATATTTCCCAATTCGATCCAGAACCGTTTTTTAAAGGATGAAGCCTGCTTTTTGGGGGATTCTACGCAAAATCTACGGAGCGTGGGTTGCATTTCGGAGGGAGCTTCCGTATACTGGCGACATTACCCTTTAGTGCCGTCGCGCAGCGACTATATTTAGGAGGAAAAGAGATGGATCAGGTAAAAATCGGACAATTTATTGGCATATGCCGCAGGGAAAAGAATCTCACACAGCGGCAGCTGGCTGATTTGGTTGGTGTCAGCGACAAAGCAGTGTCAAAATGGGAAACCGGCAGGGGATTGCCGGAAGCGTCCTCCATGGCGCCGCTTTGTGAGGCACTTGGAATCAATGTCAATGAACTGCTCAGGGGTGAACGGATTCCGGGTGAGGAATACCAGGAAAAGGCGGAAGAAACAATGGTGAAACTGGCCGAAATGAAGGAGGATATCAAAAAAGTGAATTGGAAAATGGATTCAATGAAAAAAGGAATCGGATTTGGCGCAGCGTTGGCCATGGTAGTTTCCTACCAGACATACTCCTCCATCGCACTTGCCATAGTGCATGGGATATTGGGGTGGATTTATGTAATTTATCATGTACTCAGGTATTGATTGTGACTCTGTCTGACTGTATAATAGAAGCAGCGACTGATGTGACAAAGGCTGCTGACATGCAGGACAGCTTTTTGGCAGAATTCGGTTCTAAGAAGTGAGGAAGGCCATATGGACAGACAGGTACCTGCGAGAATTGCAAATATTTTAATCAATGCCCTGAAAGGCGGTGTGGTGCCCAGGGCGGGACTGGAATACATCACGGTGGGCCGCGCCCGGGAAATTTCGGCCATACTGCATGATATCGATATGATTGAGGAGGGCGGCGCGTCCTTTCGCTTTATTGTGGGTAAATACGGCAGCGGCAAAAGCTTCCTGCTGCAGACCATCCGGAACCATGCCGCCGCCAGGGGCTTTGCGGTGGTGGATGCGGACCTTTCACCGGAGCGGCGTTTTGCAGGGACCAGGGGCCAGGGGCTTGCCACCTATAAGGAACTGATTCAGAACCTTTCCACCAAGGCAAAGCCCGACGGCGGTGCGCTGCCGTTGATCTTGGAAAAATGGATATCCGGAATCCAGATGACGGTGAAGACCACTACGGCTCTGGAAGGGGCGGAATTCGAGGCAGAGGTGGAAAGGCAGATTTATGAGGTGGCCGGTTCCCTGGAAGGTATGGTGAACGGTTTCGAGTTTGCCAGGGCGGTGGCACTTTACTGGAAGGCCTACAAGGAGGACGACGCTGCCTTGAAATCCAATGTGCTGCGGTGGTTTCGGGGAGAATATCCTTCCCGGAAAGAAGCCAGGGAAGACCTGGGGATTAACTTCATTGTAAACGATGAGACCTGGTATGATTTCCTGAAGCTTTTCGCCGCGTTTCTGGCGGGGGCAGGCTATAAGGGGCTGCTTGTGATTATCGACGAACTGGTGAATATATTCAAGATACCGAACTCAATTACGCGGGCAAACAATTATGAAAAAATTCTTACCATGTATAATGATGTTCTCCAGGGCAAGGCCAGGCACATCGGTTTTCTTATGGGAGGAACGCCCCAGTGCATTGAGGACAAGTATAAGGGGGTATTCAGCTACGAAGCCCTGCGCTCCCGTCTGGCGGAGGGGCATTTTGCCGCCGGGGAGGTGCGGGACTTTTCCGCGCCCATTATCCGGCTGCAGATGCTGAACCAGGAGGAGATGTATGTCCTGGTGGAAAAGCTGCGGGACATCCATGGGGGACTCTATAAATATGAACCGGTTCTGACCCATGAGGATCTTGTGTATTTCCTCACTGTGGAATACAACCGGGTAGGGGCGGAAAGCCATATTACTCCCAGGGAGATTATCCGGGATTTTATTGAGTTGGTGAACATTCTCCATCAGAACCCGGAAAAGAGTGTGGCGGAAATCTTGGGGGATAACAGCTTCGAGATGGCCAAAGGCGGGATTGCCGGAGAGGAAGTGGCGGATGAATTCCGGGAGTTTGAGATTTAAGGATTCAGAGCGTGTTTGAAAATTCATACCTGCTATCTGCCAGAAAGCAATTTTCAAACACGCTCCAGGTTGGAAGGATGAAACAGTCTGCTGAAAGGAATTTCGGTACACAGGGAGAACAGGGGAGATGTGGGAAAATGTCGGAACAGAAAAGCAGCAAAATTTCGGATAATAACAACAATTTAGACAATGACAACAATTCAGACAATGACGAAAATACGGAAAACAGCGAAAATTCGAAAGAGAGCGGCAAAGACGCATTAAAGGACGGCTCTTACAGAACCGCGCTGCTTCAGTATGTGCAAAAAGCCTATAAAACCAAACCGGATTACCCCTGGAAGGGGGACCCGGAAAGCGCGGTACTCCGCCATGAGGACAATCAGAAGTGGTATGGTCTTGTGATGGAGGTGGACAGGGCGAAACTGGGACTTTCCGGGAAGGGAAAAGTCTGCGCCCTCAATGTGAAGACCAGGGATCAGATGTTTCACGACATGCTGATTACACAGGCAGGTTATTTTCCGGGATATCATATGAATAAGGAGAAGTGGATTACAATCCTCATGGACGGCACGGTTCCCTTTGGGGAGATCTGCGGGATGCTTGACGCAAGCTACGAGACAACCGCGTCCGGGAAAAAGAAGCAGAAAATCCGGCCGCCCAAGGAATGGCTTGTCCCCGCCAACCCGAAGTTTTACGATGTGGAAGCTGCCTTTCAGCAGGCGGAAGTGATTGACTGGAAACAGGGCGCCGGTATCCGGACGGGAGACACGGTGTATCTCTATATGGCGGCGCCGGTGTCCGCAATTCTGTATCAGTGTAAGGTTACGGAAACCGATATTCCCTGCCGCTATCAGGATGAAAATCTGACGATTACGTCCATGATGAAAATACGGCTCCTGAAAAGGTATCTGCCGGAACAGTTTCCCTTCGGGCTTCTGAAAAGCGAATACGGGATTTTTGCAGTGAGAGGACCCAGGGGGATTCCCGTCGGTTTAAGCCAGGCGCTGCGGTGTGTATGAAAAATGCCTGCAAAAAAGCAAATCTGGCGCCCTGTGGTAACACCTTTCAGGCTGTATATCCTGCCTTTCAGGCCGTAAAGCCTGCCTTTGGGGCAGGGTGCCTTGACCGGAATAGGAACACTTGGTAAAATGTAACAGTTCAGACAGGGCGCTGAACTGTTACGAGAATGCACACAAAACGCGAAAAGAATGCGTTTTGGCGCCTGCAAGTCTCGCAAAATTGCATAGAGCGCAGTTTTGACTTCGCGAGAGGGGCTGTCTGAACTGTTACGGTAAAATAACGTAACAAAAGAATCATCAGAGAGGTAAAGGATAATGAAAAAGAAGAAAAAAGCGGAGGAAGCCAGTCAGGCAGATCAGTCCGGTGGGCAGGGGCAGCAGCCGGAGGAAAAGAAGCGCACTGTCCCGGAAAACCTGTTGTACTGGATGCGGACGCTCTACCGGGAATCCCCCGGATTTGTCTGGCTGTATCTGGCGGGGTGCGGGGTGGCCGTAGGAATCTCCCTGCTTGGCGTATACATGCCTTCGGTACTGGTGGCGGATATCACGGAGGGCGGGAGCGTGAGAAGCATACTGGGAGACCTTGCCGTACTGGGAGGGGGACTGGTATGCCTGTACCTTTTGAGCAACTGGCTGGAGCGGACAAAGGGGATTCTTGGCAGCCGGATAGGACAGAGGCAGGCCCTGCAGGCTACGGATCTGGCCCTGGAGACGAATTACGATAATATTGAGCGGGCGGATTTTCCGGAGGAAATCTGGCAGTTGGTGGAACGCCATATGTGGACCCGGGATTATAACACCGGATTTCTGGAAGCATTTGCCGCCGTGCTGACGGCAGTAGTGGGGATGATCCTTTATACGGGAATGCTTTCCGGGCTGTCTCTCTGGATTCTGTTACTGGTCATTGCAGGGACGGCGCTGAACTATGTGGTGGGGATACGGTGCAATAGGTGGGATGCCAGGAATCGCCATAAGTGGATCACTTTGGATTACAAAATGGTCTATCTGTCCAGGAGTACCAGTACCTATGAGGCTTCCAAGGATGTCCACCTGTATTGGATGCCTCCCTGGCTTCGGAAGATGTTCAACCGGGAGCTGAAGCAGCGGCTTCATTATACCGTGCGGCAGCAGGGAAATTATTTTCTGGTGAGCGCGGTCAACGGTTTCAGCCAGATGGTCTGGGAGGGCGCGGCCTATCTGTACCTGATTTACCTGGTCTGTGAGGGTCGTCTGGATGCGGCGGGATTCGTGCTTTATATTGGGGTGGTCAGAGGTTTTGCAGGCTGGTGCGGCTCCATTGTCCAGGCGATACGGCAGCTTCACGAGAAAGCTTCCTATGTAGAAGAGCAGAGGCATTTTTTTGATAAACTGCAGCGGGGCAGAGAGAAGGAGAAGGAAGGGCTTGTGTTGGCGGCAGGGCATGTTCCGGAGATTTCTTTTGAACATGTAACCTTTCGGTATGACGGCTCCCAAACACCTGTTCTCAAAGACCTGAACCTAACGCTGAAGCCGGGGGAAAACCTGGCTTTGGTAGGGTTGAACGGCGCGGGAAAGACAACCTTTATCAAGCTGCTCTGCGGCTTTTATGACCCTACGGAGGGAAAAATCCTCATAGACGGCGTAGACCGTTCCAGGTACAGCAAGGACAGCTGGCTAAAGTATTTTTCGGGAGTGTTCCAGGATGCGGAGCTGTTTCCCATGTCTCTGGAGGAAAATCTGGCCCTGGGGACGGCTCCTGATTCAGGGGAAGGTTCGGGAGAAGAGAAAGCCGCAGGAAGGAAAGCCGGGGCAGAACCAAAGCAGCATAATGCGCAGAGGCGGCAGGAACAGCACAATGACCAGGAGAACCACGGCACGCACATGGATGCATGTCTGAAAATGGCGGACCTGGAGGATAAGATCAAAAAGCTGCCCCAGGGCCTGAAAACTATGTTCGGCAAGGAGAGCTATGAGGATGCGGCGGACTTTTCCGGAGGAGAGATGCAGAAGCTGATGTTGGCCAGGGCCCTGTACAAGGAGGCGCCCTTACTGGTACTGGATGAGCCTACTGCGGCACTGGACCCTCTGATGGAGAGTGAATTGTACCAGAAATACCGCCGGTTTTCGGAGCACAGGACTACGGTTTTTATTTCCCACCGTCTGGCAAGCACCCGTTTCTGCGACAGGATTCTGCTGATGGAGGACGGAGGGGTGGCAGAGAGCGGAACCCATGAAGAGCTTTTGGAGAGAGACGGGAAATATGCCTGGATGTTCCGGCTGCAGAGTAAATACTATCAGAAAAAGGAAGCCCAGAAGGAAGCAGGACTGGAAGGCGAGGAGGTGGAGAAGGAAATATGAGTAAGGCAGATAAAAAGGCGGCAAAACGGCAGGCCCAGGAAGCGGAAGTATCTGCAGCGGCAAAAGCAGGGGCAGCGTCAAAGCAGATGAAACGGGCCATTGTCTACTTGGCAAAAGAATCTCCGGGCATTTTCCCGCTGGCATTGCTGCAGGCAGTGATGGAGGCTGCCTATCCCTACATCGGCATCCTGCTTTCCGCCGGGATTCTCACGGAACTGGCGGACCCGGGCAGAAGCATGTCCCATTTGTTCCGGATGGCGCTGCTGTTGGTGGGACTGAACTTCCTGGGCAGAAGAATGATGGATTTCGGAGGGCAGCTTCTGGACGTGCTGCAGTATACAGTGCTGAAACACATTGAGAGAGCGGTGGCGGAGAAAGCCTGGAAGATGGACTACGCCATGAGCGCGGACCCCAAGATTAACGAGACAAAGCAGAGGATTACCAGATGGCATTACAGCAGGGGCGTTCTGGCTTTGGTGGGACAGGTGAGAGGGGTGTTCCAGGCCCTGGTGACCATCGGCATTTCCATTGCCCTGGTGGCGGAATTTTTCCGGGCAAAGGCAGTGGGGGAGGACCGGACAGCCGCTCTTCTGAATCACTGGGCAGTGTCTGTGCTGTTTCTCGTATTGCTGTCTTTTTCCATTATTTACAGCATTTACACGTCTTTCCGTATACAAAAATACTATTTTAAAACAAACGAAACATCGGAAAAACCCATAAACCGGATGATGTACCTGATGGACAGCTGTTTTAGCAAGTATCGGAACGGGAAAGATATCCGCATGTTTCATGCAAAGGAACAGATCTCCGGGAAGCTTCGGGCACTGGGTGGGGAATATCTCCGGGAGATCGAGCCTGCTTTTCGCTATGAAAGAAGGAAAACTTTTTACTCCATCCTGATTTCCAGATGTTTTGACCTGCTTGTGTATCTGTTTGTGGGGGCAAAGGCCATATTCGGAGCTTTCGGTGTGGGCAGCATTCTGAAATATACAGGGATGGTGACTCAATTGGGAGACGGCGTCACCAGACTCTGCGATACTGTCAGGGATTTTCTGCAGAACCTGGAGTATGTGGAGGTGTATTTCCGGTATCTGGATATGCCCAATGCCACGGCGGAGGGAACCCTGCCGGTAACACAGGAAATCCGGGACAACTACGAATTCGAATTCCGGAACGTGACCTTTGCCTATCCGGGAGCTCCGGGTCCCAGTCTCTCCGGCATCAGCTGCCGCTTCCGCAAGGGAGAGAAGATTGCCATTGTGGGCCGCAACGGCTCCGGCAAGACCACTTTTATCAAGCTTCTGTGCAGACTCTGTGACCCCCAGGAGGGGGAGATTCTGCTCAACGGCGTGGATATCCGGAAATATCAGTACCAGGAATATCTGTCCTTCTTTTCCACGGTATTCCAGGATTACCAGATCTTTGACTTTAAACTGGGAGAAAATGTGGCGGCGGAGAGCGAATATGACGGAGAACGGGTAAAGGAAGCCCTGGAAAACGCAGGTTTTGGAGAGCGGCTGCGCACTTTGGCGGACGGATTGGACACGCAGCTGTTCAAGCGGTTTTCCGAGGATGGGGTGGAGCTGTCCGGCGGGGAGTCCCAGAAGGTGGCCATTGCCCGGTGCCTGTACAAGGATGCGCCCTATGTGGTATTGGATGAACCCACTGCGGCTCTGGACCCGGTGGCGGAGGCGGATATCTACCAGAGGATGAACCGCTTTACCAGGGACAAAGGCGCAATATATATTTCCCACAGGCTTTCCAGCTGTCATTTCTGTCACAGGATACTGGTTTTCGAGGAGGGAAGGATTGCGGAACAGGGCAGCCATGAGGAGCTTCTGGCGGCAAAGGGGCTTTACCGGAGGCTGTGGGACGCCCAGGCGCAGTATTATGCGTAGGGGCGGACCGGAAGGATTGGATAAGCAAAATTGCAAAGCAGCGCCTCCGGAATCAGCCTGGAAGCAGGTGTTTCCCGGCTGATGTCCGGCGGAGGTGCTGCCGCTGTCTTTGGATTTGTTTTCGGAATTATGTTCAAAAGTTTACTTCCACCCATAAGAGATCATGATGCCGTATGTATGGGTCAGGGATATGGTTTCCCTGTTGTTTTTCAGATATTTCACAATGCCGTTCATCTGGCGGCAATAGTCTTCCGCTTCTTTCCGGTCCATGCCGTGGTTCATAAAATAGGAGATGGCGGTCTCGATCTCTTGATCCGTTTTTTCGTCGTTCCAGTGGTCCGCTTTTATGATGCTTTCCAAAAGATCTCCATAGTCAGAAGCCTCCGGTTCAAGGACGGTAACCCTGTCGTTCATCCGGCAGGATATATTTTTCAGTCCGGCGGCTTTCATGTAATGCGGGATTTTCATGGCAATGGAATAATCCCGGTTCTGCTGCTCCAGTTCCTTCTGCCATAGCTTCTTCAGCCCCTGGTGCCGGCACAGATCCAAGTAATTCATGCCGCTGATGTACAGACCGTCCGCTTCGAACTCACGGTTGCACTCCAGGCTTACCAGAAGCCCCCCTTCTTTTACGAAACCTGCCATTTTGCGCAGAAGGTTTTCACCGTTATTGACATGCCGCAGAACTGCCTGGCAGATGACCAGGGGATAGGTTTCCTTCGGCCTGTAGCTCTGGATATCCGAAAAAATGAATTCGGCGGTAATATCCGAATACCGGTAATATTTTTTTGCCGCCTCAATCATATTTCGGGAAAAGTCGATGCCAACATATTTACTGCCTTTGGGGAGCAGGGGCATCATCAAAAGGCCCAGTGCTCCGTAACCGCATCCGCAGTCCAGGACAGTGATCGGTTCATGAATGTTCCACACATCCCGGATCAGAAACTGCATATAATCCCGATTCCACATGGTTTTCCGGGTATGGAGCAGATATTCCAGTCTGTGTTCCCAGTATTCTGCCGTTCCGGAATTGGAGGGTTTGTATGTTTCCTCCAGAGGGGCCAGTCCCAACAGGGCATCCACGGTTACACCAAAAAAGGCACTGATGTGGGGCAGCATGGACAGATCAGGGGAGGTGGCGCCGTTCTCCCATTTGCTGATGGTCTGATAAGATACGTTGAGGACTTCACCCAGTTCCTGCTGGGTGAGATTATGTTTTTTTCTAAGTTCTGCAAGTTTGAATTCAATCATATGGACTCTCCTTTTTGTTTGATGTTTCCCATAACATGATACCATGAGCGCAGAACATCAAGCGTCACCGAAGGAGACATTTGATGTGCAAGCCATGGGACGCGGTAATACAGCGCCAGCTGTATTGCATTCTGCGTTAGCAGAATGATTATACCATGAGCGCAGCTCATCAAGCGGCTCCGAAGGAGACATTTGATGGGCAAGCCATGGGTACCGGTATAATGCATCGCGAAGCGATGTCAAGACGGCATTAGCCGGCATGAATTCTGCGCCAGCAGAATCATTATACCATGAGAGGATGATACATGTCTTTCAGTGATTTGGAGAATGGATTCTCTTTGTTGAAGAATGGGAAACCCCAGGAACAACGTCCATCTGTCAACGCAATCCCAATCCGTGAAATGCAGTCAAGGACGGCAATCTATACATTCCGGGGGATAGTGTCTTGTCAGGCATGGATTATTATGGTAAGGTGTTTATGAAGGACAATGTGCGTAAGGAATAGCCCGTGCGGAAATGGTTTTCGGCAGCGGGCGGAAAGGTGTGAATATGGAATATTTGGAATTGGGAAATTTGGTCAGGGATATAGACCCGGATATGCAGGCAGGAAACCCCAGGAACAGCGAGGGGACATTTCTGGAGACGGAAAAGGACGGAATTCTGTTTGTTTACAGCCGTTTTCGCGGCCAGGATCCGGCGGATCATGCTTATGCGGATCTGTGCCTGATGCGCTCCATGGACGGGGGCAGAACTTTTGACCAGGGTACGGTGATCCTGACCTGCGAGGGGGAGGAAGGGGTAAACATGATGTCCCCGTCCCTGATGGAGATGCAGGACGGAGAGGTGGGACTCTTTTACCTGGTCAGGATAACATACGATATAACAAAGATTTTTCTGCGGAAGTCTGCGGACGGGGGCAGAACCTGGGGGGAAAGGGTCTGCTGTACACCCCAGGATGATTTCTTTGTGATAAATAATGACAGGGTTCTGCGCCTGAACAGCGGACGCATTGTAGTTCCGGTGGCAAGCCACAGGGCAAGGGGCGGAATTCTGGACAGCCGCTCGGACATTCAGTGCTTTCTCTCCGATGACGACGGAAAGACATGGAGGGCGGCGTCGGGCAAGTGCAGCCTGCCCCAGTCTTCCCACTGTATTTCAGGGCTGCAGGAGCCGGGAGTGGTGGAGCTGTCAAACGGGGTGCTCTGGGGATGGGCCAGAACGGAACTGGGAAGACAGTATGAGACATTTTCCATGGACGGAGGGGACACATGGACTGTCTGTCAGCCATCCAGGTTTACTTCCCCCAACAGCCCTCTGTGCATGAAGCGGGGATATGACGGAAGGCTTTATGCCATCTGGAATCCCATCCCGGAGTACAATGGCAGGGAGAAGCCGGATTATTTTACCGGAGGCAGAACGCCCCTTGTCATTGCATCCAGTGGGGATGAGGGCAAAACGTTTACCGATCCTGTGGCTTTTGAGTGGGACGGGGAGAGCGGCTATTGTTACTGTGCCATCTGCTTTACCCGGGAAGCGCTGCTCCTGGCCTACTGTGCGGGAGGCAGGAAGGAGCGCAGCTGTCTGGTGAAAACCCGCATCCGCAGGGTGGAGAGAGACGAGGTTGTGAAAACGGCGGGCAGAGCGTAAGGGGACAGAGGAGGAAGATACATTGAACAAAATCAGAATGACAGCGGACAGGGAAACCAATTTTGTTTTTCACATGCTTTCCGTGGCCGGGTGCGGCTATGACAACACTTACGGGGAAAGCCATCGGAGTCATTATCCGGAGGAAGATCTGGCGGTCATCAGGGAAAACGAGGAGCAGCTGACAGTGTGCGGCGGTGAACACTGCGGTGCGCTTTACTGGTATATGGTGTCGGAACCGGCATGTGGAAAAGTGCCTGCAAAAGAATATTATGCGGCACTGGGGAAGAGGGCGATGCAGGGAGATCTGCCTCCGGATATTCAGGGATATGCGGAAAATATATACAGGATTTCAGATGTTATGATTCGGCATTACGATTATTATGCGGAAAAATTCTGGCCGGAGGAACAGCGTAAAATCACCGCCTATATTCCCGCCGTTTCTGCCCTGTTTGAGGAGACAAACTTTACGGAGCAGGCGGAAGAACTGGTGGGCTGTAAGCTGATGAGCGAATATTTTACGGCAACCATGGTCACTTCCGTGGAGAACGGGGCGGAGGCAATCGATATTTCCAGGGAGAAGGATGTGTTCGGCATTGTCAGGGCGCCTCTTGACTCGTTTTATTTCATCGGGCATGAATTTATCATCTATCTGCTGTTCCATGCGCTGAAGGAGGAAAATGCCTTCCGGAGTATGAATACCTGGGGCCTGACCGAGGGCCTGACGGAGTATTATCTGAAAAAAATCACAGGCGATGTGAGATTTTTTGACGCACAGCGGAAATATGTGGAATTCTACGAACAATGTGAAGGGGAGCGTCCATTATCCGCTGCAGAACTCTACCGCATGGGCCTGCAGAAAGAGGGGATAGGGGAAATCTGATTTCCCCTTGCTTCCCTATATTTCCCTGCCCATAAAGCGCAGGGGATTCCCGCCCGGATTGACGGCAAGAACGGCTGTCAGGATTTCTTCCCTGCGGCTTTCCGGGTCAGGCAGGCTGCAGACAATATCGTTCAGATCATAAGGGCCGTACCGGAAGTGGCCCACCGATGCGCCGCAGAACCTGCCGTCGATGAGCAGATACTGGAGAGGCTCGCAGTCGTAGGGAAGTCCTTCCGTCAGGTCTTTGACCATCTGTTTCAGCAGGGGCTCCCGGGACTTGAAAAGGATGTCGTTTCGGTGGAGGGCATAGACGGAGCTTATGTCTTTCGCCTCATAATCCTCCAGAAGCGCCGCATCACTTTTCAGCAGATAGCCTGATTCCCATGAAACCAATACCCCTTCTGCAGTCAGTTCCGCAACGGCTTTTTGGATCTCTTTTCCGGGCATGCGGTAAAAGGCTTTTGCCATGGCAGCATCAAACCACACCATCCGATAGGCGAACCGCTGCAGCAGGATTTTCAGGGCTTCAGTTCTGGTGTATCGCTGTGTATTTACCTCGGGAAACATTTCCTCAAAGCGATACCATCCCCGGTCCCATTCCCCGTCGTACTGGTCCTCATAGAGCAGAAATGCCTCCTGAAGCCTGTGGAGGATGGGGGTGATTTGTTTCACCAGCAGCCCGGTCTCTTCCTTGAGCTGCTGAATGTTGAAGGGTCCGGCCTTTTCAATGAGGGTAAGGATCTCCGTCTGCTCCAGAGTGGGAGCGGCCAGGGGCTTGCGGTAAAGGGAGGCGAAGAGTTCCATGTCCTCGCACATAATCCACCCAAGATTGCCTCCGGCGAAGCGTCCCTTTACCAGTTTCCGCTCCAGTTGCCGGTGCCGGTTGAATTCCATATCGTCAAAGGCGGCGCGGAAGGAGAGGACAGGAGGCTCTCCGAAGCCGTGCCAGTAGACGTTCTGGCCGGGCTGGGTGTCCCTGTAAAGGGCTGTGTATTCGGTTTCGTCTGCCTTTTTGAGCAGGCATTGCCGTTCCATGCGCAGGGAGAGAATTTTTTTGTCCATATTGTTCATTCTTTCTTTTTGGTTTCTGTGTTCGGGAGTATGTTTGAAAATGCATTGTATGTTTCAAACAGTGTTATGCCCTGTCCGGATTCAGGTTTCCTGATCTCTCTGCCAGATTTTACATTGTTCGATTCGGGCACCGTGGGGCGTATCGCCATGCTCCGGGTCACAGGAATACTTTGTCAGCATGTCGCAGGGGATTTGGGGGCATTGACCGCAGTGAAGGAAGCCTTTTTTCTGGCAGCAGGCGGCCACGGGACATTTGCCGTGGAAAGGATGTCCTTCCGTCTCAATACAACCGCCGCAGCCGCAGGTTTCTTTGTACGTGCATTCGGTGCAGTGCAGTCCGCATCTTGAATCAACCATTTCTTGTACCTCTGTATTCTTATTGTGAGTCCTTCTCATAGGGGGATTTTGCATCGGTTCAGTTACCTGTCTGAACAATTGCGCATGAATTATGGAAGGGTTACAGGTGGTTTCCCGGGGGACAGTGTGCCTGGGGATTTCCGCCATTTTTATGATAGCACACCGAACATGCCAACAGTATGTCATGTTTCATGCATATGGTATTGCAATGATGTAATATTCCGTGAAAATGACAGTATATGCTCGAAAAATCAAGGGGCTTATTATTTTTCATACAAATTCCGGGCTGCGTCCAGGGCAGCCTTTATCTGGTCTACCATCTCCGGCGGTTCCAGGACCTTCACCTTATCGCCGAAGCCCAGAAACCATTCCAGGGCGCGTTCTTTCGTGGTAAAGCCCCATTCCGCATATAATCTGCCGTCCTCCCGTGGGGTAAAGCAGCGGGGGCCGTATTCTTCCACCAGGCGGTATTTCAGGGAGGAATCATAGAGAGCAGAAACCATGTAGTCATCTGTCATGTGGGAGCCGAAGCGGGTCTTTTCCTCCGGAATCTCCCTGGGGGAGAAAGGTTCCCGGGTAATCTGCAGGTCCCACAGGCGGCGCAGCTTATACAGGCGGAAATCCCGGCGCTGTCTGCAGAAGCCGAAGACATACCAGTCAGACCATTTGAATACGATTTGGCAGGGCTCTATCAGCTTGTCCGCCTCCCCTTTCTCATAATAGTACCGGAAGGCAATGCATCTGGAGGTCTCAATGGCAGATTTGATCTGTTCCAGTTTGGAAGTCAGGTCATCTTTATAATGGGAGGCCAGATCAATGGTCATATGGCCTGCGGCGCTGACGGCCTGCCTGCCGCCGATTTTCCGGGCCAGATTTTCCCCGGAAGCGGAACGGGAGACGCTGTCCAGAGATTTTAAGCCCGTAAAGACAGCGGCCAGCTCCTGCTCTGTGAATACCGTGGTATCCAGGGAAAATCCTTCCATGATGGAGATGCCGCCCCCTGCCCCCTGGGTGGTGACCAGTGGAATGCCGGCTTTGCAGATATCCTCAATGTCCCGGTTGATGGTTCTGCGGGACACCTCGAATTTCTCTGCGAGATAGGGGGCGGTGACGGTTTTCTGCTGCTGCAGAGTTGTAATAATGCCGATTAAACGATATATTTTCATCTGTATTCTGTATCCTTGTTATTTTTGAAAATTTTGATAAATTCCCACAGACAGAATCTTTTGGTTTATAATGATTAAGGGAGTACGGTTTGAAATGATTATAGTATTTCCGATCAGGTATGTCAATGTGGCCGGCTTCGCCGGAACATCCCAACTTCCTTATGTTTCATAAAACTCCTTTTCGGAATTATGTACCCACTAAAATAGGCTTATGGGTTGTTGCGATGTTTGTCATCCAAAGGTTGAGAATCGAAAAATTGTGGAACAATTTGAAATTGCGGGATTCCCTGTTGCCAAACCTTAAGTGCATGGGATATAATGTTGGCATATTAAGTCCATGGCGCCCGCCTTGTATCAAGTATCCATTACCTTGGGCAAGCTTATGGGGGCAGGCAGGGAAGCCAAGGGATATATGGATGGAAGGAAGTAAAGCAGGGGGCAGGAAGTTACCCTGGGCAAGTTCATGGTGTCAGGCAGGGAAGCCAAGGGATATATGGAAAGAAGCATGGCAGGGGACAGGCAACGAGACAGAGCGCCCACAGGATAGTAAAGAAACGGAGTTGAGAAGGACATGGAAAGAAAAAATAGAGACGACCTTGCATGGGAAGAGGTGGAAGTGGAACATATCGTCCAGGATGAGTGGATAGATTTCAGACGGTCAGCGTACCGTCTTCCTGACGGGTCGGTGTTTGAGCCGTATTACAGCTATAGCCGCAGGGACTATGTGGTTATAGTGGCATCAGATTGTGAAGGGAATTATCTGTGTGTGAGACAGTTCCGGCAGGGGATCAGGGAGGTCACCACCGAGTTTCCTGCAGGGGGTGTGGAGCGGTCTGACGGAAGGGAATACGGTGCCGGCGGCCAGAGAGGGGTGGCCGAGGAGGAGCTTGCAGCGGCGCAGAGAGAGCTGCTGGAGGAGACGGGATATTCCTCCGGCGAGTGGGCGCATCTGCTCACCGTTCCCTCCCACGCCACCATAGCCGACAACTATGCTCATATTTTTGCGGCAAAGAACTGCCGCAGGGTGGGCGGGCAGAACCTGGACGAGACGGAGTTTCTGAATGTAGAGCTTCATACGGCTCAGGAGATCGAGGACCTGATCAGAACCGGAGGGTTCCAGCAGGCGGTTCATGTGATGGCTTGGCTGCTGGCGAAGGAGAATAATTCCTTGAAGGTTCCGGGCATTTCTGCTACACGAAAGCAATACCATAGCTTGTAAAGAGGCGGTCAGGAAAAAGGCCATGGCCGACCATAAAAAAGGAGAGAGGCGCAGCATGAAAAATTGGAATAGAAGACATAAGAATATTTTATTTGTGCTGCTGGTGCTTCTGGCATTTTTGTCTATGCCCCTGTATTGGACTACCTGCCTGCAGCGGAGCGGCTTGGAATCTATTTTCTGGAGACAGAGGGCATAAGGGGGCCTTTCCTTTGGCTCCCGGCGTTGCTGAACCTTGGGGGAATAAAGCATAGGCCTGTTGTAAACTCTATATTTTTCTCGTGAATCTGGGGGGCTGCTGGCCTCGTCCTATTGCTTTGCCCGGGTGGCCAGGAATTGTTATGCTGGCCTTGCGGCAAGCTTGTGCTACTGTTTTTCCGTATATTATGTGTATATCTATATGGTGGGGGCTCTGGGGGAGATGACTGCATTTGTCTTTTTTCCGATATACGGTTTGGGGCTGTGGAGGCTGTATACATGGGAGACAGGGAGAAAAGACTATTGGAAGAGTGGTGTTCCGCTGACACTGGGACTGCAGGGTATTTGGCTGTCCTGTGTGCCTCTGGGACTCGTATTCAGCGGATTTATGTTGCTGATCGCATTGTATGCAGGATATGGAGGCGCTGGGAATAGGCCTGATGTGGTTTTTTGGTTATATGAGGAAAAGGACGGGACTGGTCCTGGGCGCAAAGCTTGCGCTGCTTTTTGGGGGCGGCGCCATGCTTATGAGTTTGTCGAGTTTTCCCTGGACAAGGATCCAGTTCCTGAACGGCATGACGGAAAAGCTGGTCTCCAGCATTCAGTACCCAAACCGATTTCTTATGATAGCCACGCTGCTGCTGTCCTTTGAGGCCGGGGCCTGCGTGGTGGTGTTGGGGGAATGCTTCGGGAAAAAGGCGATGGCAGGCGGTGGGGCGGCGTTCGTGGCCTTGACGCTGATAACCGCATTTTTCTATCAGAGCAGCATCGTGAGAGACGAGGACACCTTGTATCTGTATGATGAAAAAGGAATGGGAACGGAGTATTTGTCGGGAGCGGAATATCTTCGCTATGGAATAGGGCAGTTTGATTTGTCTTTCCACGGTCCCGTGGAAGGGCAGGGTGTTCAGGTGCTTGACTATGAGAAGGACGGCCTGAACGTGAGGATGAGCATCCGAAACGAAAGCGGTGGAGAAAACTACGTGGAAGTGCCACTGCAGTATTACAAGGGATATACGGCAGTGGTCTCTGCCACAGGGGAGAGGCTGGAACTGGAGGACGGTTCCCATTTTGATATAAGGATTCGTGTGCCCAAGGGTTTCGAGGGAGAGGTGTCCGTGGGGTTTGTGCCTCCGTGGTATTGGCATTTGGGAAACGGAATCTCCCTGCTTGCGCTGGCAGCGGTTTCCGTGGGAATTTTTACGAAAAGGGATTTATAAAAAGTATGTCACAAAGACGCAGAAGGGTTGTCTAATAGAGCAGGAGGTAAAAGTCGATGAATCAGAAAACCAATGAAGAATTACAGACAATGGCGGAAAAAGCCACGGCAGGGGATAGAGAAGCCCTTGAAGTACTTGTGGCCGGCGTGCAGGACATGGTGTTCAATTTATCCCTGCGGATGCTGGGTACTTTTGCGGACGCGGAGGATGCCACCCAGGACATACTGCTGAAAATGATTACCCATTTGTCCACTTTTAGAGGGGAAAGCGCATTTACCACATGGGTGTTCCGCATTGCGGTGAATCATCTCAAAAACTATAAAAAACATATGTTTGCCCACGCGGGACTCAGCTTTGCCTACTATGGAGAGGACATCGAAAACGGAAAAATACAGGATGTGCCGGATGTAACCCAGAATGTGGAAAAGGATATTCTGGCGGAGGAATTGAAAATGTCCTGTACCAATGTGATGCTGCAGTGTCTTGACACGGAAAGCAGATGCATCTTTATATTGGGTACCATGTTTCAGGTTGACAGTCGTATTGCAGGGGAAATTCTGGAAATAACGCCGGAAGCCTATCGGCAGCGCCTTTCCCGGGTGCGCAGAAAAATGGCTGATTTTCTGGGACAGTATTGCGGAGAATACGGCAGCGGCAGATGCCGGTGTAAGGACAGGGTAAACTATGCAATACAAAATCACAGAATAAATCCGCTGCAGCTGTGTTATACCACGGCAGAGGAAGCCCCTGTGGAGACCATGCTTGCCGTGAAAAATGCCATGGAGCAGCTTGATGACTTATCCATAGAATTCTCGTTCTGTAAGGCCTATTGGTCCACGGGACGCACCAAACAGCTCATACAGGAACTGTTGAATTCCCCGCAGTTTTCCCTAATCCGAAATTCGTAAAGGAGGCGCCGGAAGATGAATACACAGATCATAATCGAATACTTATCGGAATTAAGTGCAAACAATAACCGGGAATGGTATCATGCAAACAAGGAGGATTACAAAAAGGCCAACGCTGAATTTGAGGGGCTGCTGCAGGCCCTGATATGGGAAATCGGAAAGTTTGACAGCAGTATTCTGCATAATCGTCCCAAAGACCTTACGTTTAAACTGGTGAGGGACACCCGCTTCAGTCATGACAAATCGCCCTATAATCCAGCCTTCCGCGCCCATATTTCCCCGGAGGGAAAGCTGCCTGTTCCGGTGGGATACTATCTGATGATAAAGCCCGGAGGCCAGTCTTTTTTGGGCGGCGGTCTGTTTGCGGATATGTTTAAGGACGCAACGAAGCGGGTACGGGATTACCTTGCCGGAAACGGAGAGGAATGGGAGAGGATAATCCATGCGCCGGAGTTTGAACAATATTTCACTGTACAGGGAACGGCGCTGAAGAATGTCCCTGCGGGATATGAGAAAGAACATCCCCAGGCACAGTATCTGAAATATAAGAGCTGGTATCTGGAATATCCGGTGAAAGATGAAGAACTGGGGGATGGGGAAGCATTTCTCGCAAAGGCGGCGGAGATTTTCCGAATCATGAAACCATTCAATGACTATCTGAACAGAGCGCTTGCCGGATTTCAAATGCCTGTCTGAAGGCAGATGTCTGTCTGGAAATATGTTCTTAAAAACAAAACATTTATTCAATTACAGAATTTCCGGCTTGGGGAATAGAAAAGTTCCAAAGGCCGGGAATTTTTTGTATTTTTATTCAAGTACTGAAAGCGGCAGTACGGGAAGACGGCAACGCCACAGGCTTTCCAGAAAGTACCCTCTTTTTTGTACAATCGCAAAATTTATGGAAAAGTTTTTGCATGGCGGAACAATATCTGCTACAATGGGCATAAGGATTTTTATGGCTGCACGGTTTCCGGGCGCGGGCAGGGAAATTTTCCTGTCTGCCGCCAGGGCTGTTTTCAGGCAGGTATCCAAGTCTGAAGTTTGCGGAAGGGGAGGTTGGTCTTAGGGTGGGCTGGAGATTAAAGGTATCAGGGTATGGAAAGATCGAGAGTGCCGAGATTGAGACAGCGCCGCTGACTCTTTTTGTGGGGGATAACAACAGTGGGAAGAGCTACCTGCTGTCTTTGCTGTGGGGAATCCGGAATCTGGGTATGGAAATTTTATTTACCGGCGGAAGCGAGCCGGCATCAGAGGCAGAAGACCGATTGCTGTGTTGGGTAAGGGAACAGGTGAAGGCAACCGGAGAACAGGGCAGGTGTACTGCCCGGGTCAGCGAGATCGGAAGGGAACTGCAGGCTGCTCTGCAGGAGAGAATAAACCGGAATAAAGACAGGTTTGTGAAAGCCATTTTCAACAGCCAGGATGTGGAACTGGATGAGCTTCAGATAACGCTGACCGGATTAGAGAATGTATCGTTGGAGTTCAAATGGCAGAAGCTTTTCCAGCGAATCTATCTATCTTTGTCACAAACGGACGGTAAGGTAATCAGACTGGAGTTATCCGAAGAGGAACGAGAGACCGGAATATTGGAGGATGATAAGTATCAGTTTATCATCAGTAATGTAATGGATCTGGTATTGGCGCATGATAATAGCGGATTAGAAAGCGAAATCTATTTTCCGGCAGCGCGGACCGGGTTTATGCTCACCAAGGACGTGGTCAATAAAGCGGGCCGGAGGGTAGCTTTTAACGCGGCAATGGAACAGGAAACAATGGTTCCGTTTGTAAGGCCGGTGAATCACTTTCTGGATGTAATAAACGACTTGACCAGTCATAATGAAGTCAACCATAAATTTGCGGAAGTGATAAGGTATCTGGAAAAGGGGATGGCTGACGGCATTGTGGAAATGAGTTCACTGCCAAACAAGGAGGTAAGGTATACTCCCAATGGAAAAAACACCGGGATGTCGTTGAGAACCGTATCGGCAGTGGTGACGGAATTAACGCCGCTGATCTTGATTCTGAAACATCAAAAATATGTGGACGCCTTGTTTTATGAGGAACCCGAGATGTGCCTTCATCCGCAGCTGCAGCAGAAGATGGCGAGAGTCTTGTGCCAATTGACCAATGCGGGAGTACAGATGAATGTCACTACCCACAGCGATATTATCCTGCAGCATATCAACAACATGATTCGTCTGTCCGAAAGGGAAGACAGAGAGGAAATATGCCGGCATTTGGGGTATTCAGACAGAGATTTGCTGCGTCCGGAGGAAGTGAGAGTCTATCAGCTGACGGCAGAAGCAGGGGCAAAAACGAAAGTTGAAGAACTGATCTGCGGGAAAAACGGTTTTGCGGTTCCCACATTCAACGATGCGTTGGACCGGATTATGGATGAAGCATATGCAATTCAGGAGTGAGGTACCATGGGGAATCGAAAAAGGGAATTCGTGATAAAGGATTTGATGGCGCCGGATTTTGTGGTGTGCGAGGGCCGGAAAGTACTTTTGACAGAGACCGAGGAAAGCGGAAAAAGCCGACTGCAGGTACAGCTGATGTCCGAAGAGAATTTGTGCATTGCAAATGTAGATAAGAAAAAGACGGAATTTCACTTCTTTCAGGAGGGGAAAGCAAAATCCTTGTATAAGAGAGTAGACCACATGATTTTTGAGAGAGAAAAGGAAAATCTGTGGAAGCTGCATCTAATTGAAATGAAGGGCAGTGTTGGTCAGGAAAAATGGGTGGAGATCAAGGGTAAATTCCGTGCCAGTTATCTTGTGGCCCAGGCTCTTGCAGGTATGCTGGAACTGGATATTTCGGAGACGGTAATGTATACCACGTATGAGAGAGTAGAATTTGGCCATTCTGATACCATGCCCGCAGCCAGGCATGGGAGGTCCGGCATTCCGCAGGTGAGAATGGGAGAGGAATGGGAGGGAGATCGGTTTGGACTGCATTTTGGAGAACGCATTTCGTTTGCCCATGTACCGGTTAAGATGGAAAGGGACAGAGAAGGCATATTAACGGGATTTCTGGAACTATGATTGTGATAGAAAATCAGCAGACTAAAAGAATGGAGCATTGATGAAATAAAATGAAGGAGGAAGATTACATGAAGATTGTGATCATCGGCGGCGTAGCCGCCGGGACAAAAGCAGCCGCAAAGCTGAAACGGGAGAATCCCAATGACGAAATCGTCATTTATACCAAAGGAAAGGATATTTCCTATGCAGGGTGCGGACTCCCCTACTATATCGGAGGAGCCATTGAGACGGAAGGGGAGCTGATTGTGAATACCCCTGCCAAATTTATGGGACTTACAGGCACCCGGGTACATACGGAGCATGAGGCAGTGGCTGTGGATCCGGCGGCCAAGACCGTGTCCCTCCGCAGGAATGCAGAGGGCACAGAACTGCCGGAGACAGAGACGGTTAGCTATGACAAACTTATCATTGCCGTAGGGGCGGAAAGTTCCGTTCCCCCTGTGGAAGGCACAAAGCTTCCGGGGGTATTTACCGTGCGCACGCCCCAGGACGCCATCGGATGCAGGAAGTATGCGGAAGAACAGAACTGCAGACGCGCCGTTGTGGTGGGCGGCGGCTTCATCGGGTTAGAGGTGGCGGAAAACCTGATGGCAAAGGGCCTTTCCGTCACGGTGATGGACATGGCTCCTCAGCTGATGCCCAATATTTTTGACGCAGACATGGCGGACTACATCCGGCGCAGACTCCAGGCAGGGGGCATGCGCATTCTCACCGGAACGGCTCTCAACGCCATTGCAGGCACGGATAAGGTCACCGGCGTTCAGACCGGGGCAGGCACTTTGCCCGCAGACATGGTGATCCTGGCTGCAGGCATCCGTCCCGCCACCGGATTCCTGGCAGAAACCGGACTGGAGATGGACAGGGGCTGTATCGTCACGGACGAATTTCAGCGCACCAATCTGCCGGATATCTACGCGGCAGGGGACTGTGCATTGGTGAAGAACCGCATCACCGGAAATCCCCAGTGGTCCGCCATGGGTTCCACCGCAAACATTGCCGGACGCGCCCTGGCCCTGTCCTTAGGCGGTCACGAGACGGCATATCCGGGCTGCCTGGGCACCGGCGTGGTGAAATTGTCCTCTGATTTGAACGCGGCCCGCACAGGCCTTACCGAGGAGCAGGCCAAAGCGGCAGGGTTCCGGGTTATCTCCGCCCTGTGCGTCACTGATGACAAGGCTCATTACTATCCGGATTCCGACATGTTTATCACAAAGCTTGTTGCGGATGGGGAAAGCCATAAGCTTCTGGGCCTGCAGGTGATCGGCGCAGGCGCTGTGGACAAAATGGCGGATATCGCCGTCACCGGGATCTCCTTCGGGGCCAAAGCGGAGGATTTCCTGACTCTTGACTTTGCCTATGCGCCGCCTTTTTCCACCGCCATTCACCCCTTTGCGGCGGCCTGCGGCGTGTTGGTGAACAAGATCACCGGAAGACTGGAATCCTTTACCCCTGCAGAATACGCGGCAGGCGCGGCAGCTGGATACAAACTTATTGACGCCCATCCGGCACCCACGCTGCCCGGCGGGGAGTGGTTTGATCTGACAAAACCGGAAGAATATTCGGCAAAATATGACAAGGCGGAGAAGCTGCTGTTGGTCTGTGCCAAGGGCAAGAGAGGGTATCTCACCCAGAATAAGCTGAAAGCCCTGGGATTCACCAATACCCGTGTACTGGAGGGCGGCGCTGCTTTCAATGTGATCAAGAGGGCCGTTCCCGCCGGAGGCAAACTGCCTCCAGAGGAAATCAAGCGGGTGAAGGGCCTGGGCTGTCTCCAGGATAAGCGCTACGGCGACGTGTTCAATGTCCGTGTGATCACCAGGAACGGCAAGATTACCACGGAAGAGCATCGGGCTATTGCGGAAGGCGCGGAGCGTTTCGGCAGCGGGGAAATTACCATGACCACCCGCCTCACCATGGAAATTCAGGGAGTGCCCTATGCAAACATTGATGCCCTGATTGCCTTCCTGGCAGAGCATAACCTGGAGACCGGCGGAACAGGTTCTCTGGTGCGTCCCGTGGTTTCCTGCAAGGGTACCACCTGCCAGTACGGGCTGATTGATACATTTGACTTAAGCGAGAAGATTCATGAACGGTTTTACGAAGGCTACCACAGCGTGACCCTGCCCCACAAGTTCAAAATTGCCGTGGGAGGCTGTCCCAACAACTGTGTGAAGCCCGATTTGAACGATCTGGGCATCATCGGCCAGAGAGTGCCCCTTTTTGACTACTCCAAATGCAGGGGCTGCGGAAAATGCCAGGTGGAGACCTCCTGCCCCATCAAGGTGGCAAAGGTGGAGGAGGGCTGCCTGAAGGTGGAGACCGACGCCTGCAACGGCTGCGGACGCTGCAAAGGCAAATGTCCCTTCGGCGTCACCGAGGAGTACATGGACGGCTGCAAGATCTACATCGGCGGCAGATGGGGCAAAAAGATTGCCAACGGACGCCCCCTGGACAAGATTTTTACCAGGGAGGAAGTTCTGGATACCATAGAGCGGGCCATCCTGTTCTTCCGGGACGAGGGCATTACCGGCGAGCGCTTTGCGGATACGGTGAGCCGTCTGGGATTTGACTATGTACAGGATAAACTGCTCAATGCGGAGATTGACAAGTCCGCCATACTGGAGAAGAAAGTGAAGGGCGGGGCTACCTGCTGATCATATTGCTCTGTAGAACCACGTCCGGTCCGGATGTAAGAACGGCTGCCGCACCAGAAGGGATTTGATTTCTGGTGCGGCAGCTGATTTTGTGTTGTTGTTGGGAATTTTATAGATAACTTAAATTTTTCAAATTTTCTTAAATCAGCAACCATGACATTTTCGGAAAAACATAGCATTTATACGTCTTTCCATGTTTCATGCGATCCCCGGAAATCCCTATTGGTGTAATGGCCTGAATATATTTAGCTAAAATACTTTTCAGCTGTAATGTCGAACTTAGGGTAGGGCGATGGTTTCCGGGGCCGGAAATGTGCGGGAGGCATTTGCCGCCGGGATTGCCGGGTTGGAAAAGGAATGGACACAGTAGCAGGACTGTGATAGAATGAAGAGGAAGATTATTCCCACTATGGTTGCTGCATTCGTGACAAAATGTCTGACCGCAGGTATGATCGATACGATGAGAGGAGAATACGAAAATGACCAGAACGGAAATTGCTAATAAAGAGCTTCCCAAGAAAATCAGAGTCATCAAAAACAAGTTGATTACGGCAACATGGGAGTGGGGGGACGCCACCCCTATCAGGACCATTTATGGCTATTGCGTAACTCCGGACAGGCTGGAAATGTTTGTCAAAAAGATTTACTGCGAGAAGCTCGAAGTCGGTGAGCGTTATGATTTTGAGATAGCCCCTTCGGATGCGGAAGAGGCAGGCGGCGCGGTTTCCCTTGTGTATCTTCCGTCAAAAAAAGTAGACGATCTGATTCGCTTTACCTTTTATGGAGAGGATCGGAACTGCGATCTCTCCATGGGAACAAAGCTGATCTACGAAGAAGAAGAGAACGCATATTGCGACGTCGATTATGACAAGTGTCTGCATCTACGCCTGGCGGACCAGCCGGATTATGTGACCGTAAGAGAGGGAAAAAGAACGCTGTTCCGCTGGACACCGGAGGAATTCAGTTCCGACAGCCTGATTGAGACCCTGCAGATTCCAAACAGCAACTCTCTGACGATTCTGGATAAATACGCGAAAATCGAGCCGCAGTTATGGCAAGAGACAATGGAGTCGGGAAAAACAAAAGAAGTATTCGTGCAGGTGAGAGTTCCCAAGCGGGAATTGGTCAGCGAACTGCGGGACAGGCTGGAGGAACAGCAGCGCCTCTCCTATGAAAAAACGGAGCACAGGGAGGGACGGAATTCCCACGAGATTTATGGAGACCTGTGGGAATATGCCGAGGCAATCAATGACGAACATTTCACAATTGAACGCGACGTCCTGTTTCAGATCATGCGGGAATTGGCGCCCTGGCTCCACGGGAGGGAGCAGGCGGAAAAGCAGGAAGGGGCGGCCGCAAACAAAGCCAACCTGCCGAATCTTGTATTCTTCGGAGAGCCAGGCACAGGGAAAAGCGAACTGGCGAAGCGCATTGCGAAAAAGATCTTGAAAGCAAAGTTTTCAAAAGTCACAGGCGGGGCATTGAAGGCGCCTTACGAGGGACAGACCAGCGGTGAAATCATCAAGAGATTTTACACCCTGCAAAAGGAAGCCGGGAGCGAGAATGTCCCTGTTGTTTTGTTTATTGACGAGGCATATGATCTCTTTAACAATCGGACGGACAGCGCCGACTTCAATGGGGAAATCATCACGATGCTGCTGACAGCCATGGAGCCGGGAAAGCGCACTTTGTCGGCTACGACTGTTGCCGGAAACAGCTCAGGCCTTGTGTCGGTCACCCTGAACGAGAACGCCGCGGTCTGGATGGCCGGTTATGAAAAGGACATGCGAAAGGCCCTGTCGTCCAACAGCGGCATGTACCGACGGGTAGAGTCCATTACCCTCCCCACACCTGCGCAAAGCAGTCTGTGGAATACCTTCCTGCAGACTCTGAAATCAGGCCTTTCGGATGAGGCGATCCAGGAGGGAAACCGGAAGCTGTGCGAGGAATGCGAAGGCATGATCAACGAGTATTTCCACTGGGGCAGGTCCAAAACCTACACGGAGTTCTTCGCCAATTATGCCGGCGCCATCAAGCTGGCACAGGAAATGGAAAAGAGTTCCTTACTGAATCGCCGGCCGCTGACAGCAGGCGAGCTGACCGTTCTCATTGAGCAGCAGAAAAAGGAAATCCGCGCACAGTACAAGCAGGTGGTGGAAGAGAATTTTGGACGCCTCCCCTTCATGGTGTACACCGATGTCAGTGAAACTATCGACAAGGACTACATCGGAGCGGAAGGCGCCACGGAGAAGCTGAAGCAGGTGATGGAGATGATCTGCGATCCGAAGGCGTATTCCGGCTGCTCCATTCCCAAGGGCGCGCTGATGAAGGGTTCCCCCGGCACCGGCAAGAGCTTCCTCGCCAGGTGTATGGCCGGTTCGGTTATGAAGGCCATCAAAGAAACCCAGGGAAATCGGAAAGACGTTGCCTTTATTAAAGTGGCGGGGACCGATCTGAATTCGGCGGAACTGGTCAAGGCACTGTTCTCCGCAGCCGAGGAATACGATCAGGTGATCATCTTTATTGACGAGATCGATGCCATCGGGAAACGCCGGGAAAGGCTTTCCAATGACGGCGCGTTGATTCAGCTGCTGAATGAGATGGACGGCTTTGAGAAGAGACGCAATGTATTTGTACTGGCCGCCACGAACGCGCCTGAAACCCTGGACGCAGCTCTGCGGAGAGCGGGCCGCTTCGATATGGAAATCGAGATTGAGAATCCGGGAGATGACAGCCGCCGGGAGATGGTGCGCAGGAACCTGTATCTCCATCTGCCCAATATGTCCGGGTTTGATAAGCTGTTTAAGGAACTGGTGGGGGAATTGTCCGGGCAGCTTCGGGGCTGTTCCCCGGCAGAGATTCAGACGATCCTGAACGAGACCGCCATCCTCTATCACGACTGCCAGCGGAAGCTCTCAAAGAAGCAGGAAGCGGAGTGGAAGCCATGGTTTGCCCAACGGGAGTTCAGAGGCGATTCCATTCCCGAGGGCGTTCAGATCGTTCAGCTGAAGGAGAATTTAAACGTTATGGTCCTGGATGACAGCAAGGATGCGGACAAAAAGGCCAGCGGCTGTAAAACGCTGTTCCTGCTGGATTTCAAAGAGATACTCGCTAAGCGGAGCGTCGGGGAACGCAGAAAGCCGGGAGAACTTTCCGGGGATTTCTCCTCAGGGAGAAACGATGGCAGCCTGTCCTCCACGGCTGTCCACGAGGTGGGCCATGCCCTGGTTTCCGTCCTTTATGGGAAGCCGTTTGAGAAAATCACCGTCCTGACCCGCGGCGGATTTCTGGGCTATGTGGAATCCAATTCGGAGCAGAAGATGTTTACGAAGCAGGATTACCTGGAGCAGCTGGATATCTGCTTTGGCGGACGTGCCGCGGAGGAGCTTATCTATGGGGCGGACCAAATCTCCGGCGGTGCGCAGCAGGACATCCAGCAGGCCAGCCGTCTCGCCCGGTTTATGATTCTGCAGCTGGGTATGAGCGATAAGGTAGGGCCGGTGTCTCTGGAGGCCGGTATGGGAGGTTACCTCGGCGGAGAGACCGTAACGCTCACAACGCAGGCCACCATGACCATGGCGGAGGATGAGGTGCGCAGGCTTCTGAAGGAGCGGTATTCTGCCGCCGTGGAGATGCTGCGTGCCCATCGGGATACTCTGCTGAAGCTGGCCCGGCACGTCTTTGAGAGAGAAGAGCTGACCGGCGCAGAGTTTGAGGGGCTTTATCGGGACAGTGAGTGAATGGAGGATGGAGAGAATGTGGGAAAAGAGATATAAAGCCAATCGTTTATTGGATCTCCTGTTTGAGATTGCGCAGAACTCGGCTTCAGGCCCAGAGAGAGTCTCAGCGACGCATTTGTTGTATGCCTGCACGCAGATCTTGCTGATGCCAAGGTCGGAACTGCTGGCGGAAGTGGGCGGCGGCCGGGAGAGAAACTCAAGGGTGTTGGGCTCTTTGACAGTCGCGGAGGAAAACCTGAAAGAGAAGCCGGGCAGTGACAAGCAAGTCAATGTCCAGGCTTTGAACGAACTGCTCCGGGCGTATCTCCCTGAAGTCGAGCGGCAGGGAATGGACAGCTCCGGCAGGCCGTTCATGGAGGCAATTCAGAAAGAGTACCTGAAAAAAAAGAACTTGTACGGTGAGGAAATGGCGGATGTTCTCACATTTGCCTGGGTCCCGCAGATATTGTTTTGGGGTTATGGCATAGAGGACTATATTAAGAAACGGGAAGGCTCCGGCCAACCGGTCTCTTTGGAGGAACAGAATCAGCTTGCCTCCAGCGTTCTGTTCCATAGGGAAGCTTTCGGAAGCATTTCGACAAATAAGGGCGCTCAGGTTGTCTCCGCGGATCTGCGAAAGGATTCCGGAGAGAAAGTGGCGGAACGTGCGGGAAAGCTGAAGGACGCGCTGGAAAGCACCGTGTTCGGACAAGACTACGCGGTCAAAGCGTTTCTGGACGCGTATAAAAAGGCGTGCTACTTCAAAAACCGGGAGGGAAAGCCGCTGGCAGTCTATCTGCTGGCAGGGCCTCCCGGCACCGGCAAAACCCTGATGGCGGAGACGGCGGCCAGGGCGCTGGGCATGCCCTACAAACGGATTGACATGAGCGAGTATGGAGGCGGCTCCAAAGATACAGTCCAGGGGCTGGTTGGTTTTGAAAGGACCTGGGGAAACTCCGAGCCAGGGCTTCTGACAGGTTTTGTGGATAGCCACCCTGACGCGCTCCTTCTGTTTGACGAGATTGAAAAGGCCTCGGAGACAGTGCTGAAAATTTTCCTGCAAATTCTGGAGGGCGCCAGGCTGACGGACAAATATACGAAGAGAACGGTTTCCTTTGAGAAGACCATTTTGATTTTCACCACAAACGCGGGGCGGGAGCTGTATCAAGACAACTATGACGAGAATCTTTCCGTCCTGTCCGGAGATACGGTGGCGGCCGCCCTGCGGAGGGACAAAAGTTTTCCCCAGGAGCTGGTTTCCCGTTTTGCCTCCAATACGATCATCATGTTCAACCATGTCAGCAGGATGTTTTTGTCGAAAATTGCCCTCAGCGCCATGAAACGCACGTTGGAGGGCCTTGACAGGAGCGCCTGGCTTTGTAGCCGGCTGGATCTGCTTTTGCTGCTTCATGAAGGGGCAAAGCTGGATGCCCGGATGACAAAGTCCAAGGCGGAGGATATGATTTCCCAGGCTCTGGTGGAGTACATGGATTTTGAATCGGCGCAGCAGATACCGAGGTGCGATTCCATTGATCTGTACGTTGCCGAAGAGGACGCAGGCAGCGAGGCGGGACGGTATCTCTTCCCCTGCGCGGACAATCCGATTTATATCCGATACATTTCAGAGCAAAGCAGTTACAGTGAACTGGACTGGCTTTTGGATGATTTCGATGCGCCGCATGATTGGTACTTCTTATCCGAGGAGGAGTTGGCGGACTATTACGACGGGACCGGCAAACTCTGGGAGTATTATCAGGAATTCCGAACCGAATATCCCTGGCTCAAGCTGGCCTGCTCCGGCTTCTATGACGATGACATAGAAGAGATGGAGGAAAAGGAGTTCATGGATCTGCATGAGCGTGACCATTATGACATCACGGTTGTAGATCTGGGCCATTCAAGCGAGAAAAGTCCCGGCCTTCCCGAGAAGGACCCTCAGTGGAATGAATTTTTGCAGGCAATCCTTCAAAACCCGGGCAGGAACCATATTTATGTGGCTTATGACGGGAAGCTGGATGAACAGTTGGCCAGGGGGCTGTTCCGGCAGGGGGTGGAGGGCATCCTTCCCCGCCATCCGGACAACGGGTGGATCGAACTGGCGTCCAGTTACTACGTGCTGCGGAGCCTTGACCAGCTCAGCCACGAAGGGAAGGTGCTGGATTATCAGACAAAGGTCAGAAAGGGATTGATTGAGTTTACAAATTTCTCCCTGCGCAAGGCCATCGTGGAGGATGCCGCCACCAGGAAAAAAGATCAGGACCTGCTGGTGTCGGACTGGGAGTGCCCCAGGGATCGCTTTTCCGATGTGATCGGCGCCGAAAACGCGGTTCGTGAGCTTCGGCAGTTTATTCAGTATATCAACAAGCCTGAGTATTACGAGATGATGGGGGTTGATATGCCGAGAGGAGTCCTGCTCTACGGACCTCCCGGCACCGGCAAGACCAAACTGGCCAAAGCCGCCGCGGGAGAGAGCGGCGTGTCCTTTATTGCTGTCAGCGCGTCTGATTTCGCGCAGAAATACATGGGGGATGGTGAGCAGAAAATACGGGATCTGTTCGCTGCGGCAAAACGGAACAGCCCCGCCATTATATTCATTGATGAAATTGATACCATTGGCAAAGAGCGCACGGGAAGCGAGTCCGCCAGTCACGCAGAGAAATTGCTGAATGTCCTTTTGACGGAGATGGATGGTTTTGCCAGCCTCAGGAGAAAACAGGTCTTTGTGATGGCGGCTACCAATTTTGACATAGACGGCTCCAAGTCCGGCAAACAGGTGCGAATTGATCCGGCGTTGGTGCGGCGCTTTCCGACGCAGATCTATGTGGATCTGCCCAGCCGGGACGAGAGGGCTGCGTATATCAGGATGCACCTGGAAAAGAGGGCGGAAAAAACAGATTTGATAGAGGCGGAGCAGATTGCCGGCATGGCGGAGAGCCTGGCGGACCAGACCGTGGGGCAGAGCCTCGCGATTGTGGAGAACATGCTGGAATACGCGTGGCGGCAGTTTGTGATGAAGCAGGACGTCTTAACGAAAAAAGAGAAGTTCACAGAGGCAATGCTGCTGGAGGCCGTCCAGGAGATGCGGTTTGGGGAGCGGTCCGCCGCGCCGGAGACCGCCACAGCTTATCACGAGGCGGCTCACGCATTCATGGCCTGGAAGATGGGGGCGACGCCCGCGTTCCTGACGATCGTTTCCAGGGGCGACTTCGGGGGCTATGTACAGAAGAAAGAATCTGACCGAAGCGTCCATACGGAAGAGAGCCTTCGCAGCCAGATCAAAATTTCATTGGCAGGCCGGGCCGGAGAGATGATATTTTATAAATATTACGCGGAGAATGCCGGCGATGCAGAGCTGATGAAGAACGCAGTCAATACCGGGGCGGGCAGCGATCTGGAACACGCGACCTGGTATGCCAGGCAGATCGTGTCGGGGCTGGGCAGGACCAGCGACAGCCTGGCGAGAATTCCTGAAAGCCAGCGGACTGCGGAGATGAACCGGGAGCTGCTTGAAGAGCTGAACCTTCTCTTAAAAGTGGAATGGGATCAGACCCTTCAAATTGTGGAGAAAAACCGCGAGTTGGTTCACAGGCTGGCTCTGAAGGCCATTGATAAGACCCAGTTGACCCAGCCGCAGATTCTTGACATTTTGGAAGCAGAGGACTTGGAATAACATCCGGGCAGCGTTCCGGCGTCAGTTCGGGGAAACGATATTTTTGCGGAGAGGAGAGCATTTTATTATGCGGTTAGCAGAAAAAGATGTGACATACAGAGTAACAAAACCATGTCCTTTCTGCCGTGGAGCCGGCAGTGAGGTCTGCAATCGCTGCGGCGGGAGAGGCATGGTATATGTACCCATTTACGGCAGCGACCAACAATGCCCGAGCTGCGGCGGGTCAGGGATGGTCAGGTGCCTAAAATGCTGCGGGTCAGGGACGGAGGAGACCTATGAAACCAGAAGGGAAACCGAATGGGTCAATGACCCAGACGAATTTAAATCAAGTTCATATACCTCAAGTTCATACACCACAGGCTCATCGGCGTATTCTTACTCCCCGTCATCTCACCCTTACCGAAAACGCCGGTCCGGCGGCAGCCAGATCGGCCGCTACGTGGTTGCCGGCATCATCGGTGGGATGCTGGGCAGTTATGTTGGCCATGTATGGCTGGGTTGCTTTTTGGCTATCATGATAGCCGCCTGCAAGAAAAAGCGGTGATTGTTTCTTTTGTATCAATATCCTATGAACAAGTTCCCGGCTTTTGCTGATAAAAAATTTCTTTCGCTGTGTTTTCTGCGGCGTTAGAAATTTTTTTGCGTAAAAAACGATATAGAATGGCTGCAATTATTATAGCCCGGGAATCCAGGGGTAAATTAT